>Ga0115008_10004696_pt1 | contig 11344 bp, 8 predicted proteins | sample FraStrMetagenome_FD_87164 | JGI IMG/M metagenome (GOLD analysis project Ga0115008, IMG submission 87164) | Marine eukaryotic phytoplankton communities from Arctic Ocean - Fram Strait ARC3M Metagenome | ecosystem: Environmental > Aquatic > Marine > Oceanic | place: Fram Strait | collected 2012-06-18
AACACGAAACACAAAACGCTGAACACGCGTCCTGCTACCGTCACAATGGCAGATTCGATTCGAGCGTTGAAGCCGCCTGCGATACATGTACGCTACGTACCTAGGTAGGCTAGCTGCGCGAGTCCAGTAGCTCGGTCCAGTAGCAGCAACCAGTCTGGACAATAAATAAGGATGACGCAGGAAGATGGCGGTGATGTGGCAGGCGCCGCCGCTGCGAAGAAAGAAGACGACGTCGAGGATATGTTCGCTTCCGAGGTCGAAGGCGGTGACGGGGAGGATGTGCTCGGTCCTTTGAAGAGCGTCGAGTCGAGCCGTGCCCGCTCCTCGTTCGCGCTGCCGATATCGCTGTCGCGAAGTATCGCCGTCGTTTCGGGCAGTGCCAAGTCACACGAGGGGCGTGATCTGGAGGGGTCTCTCACCGACTCGGCCCTCCAGCAAGAGCAGGCGGAGCGGTCCTTCGTGAGGGTCTCGAGGTCGGCATCTCTTCCTCCGCAGAGACTTGCCAGGCAAGCGGGCGGTGATAATCAATCCCATCTGGCCCTCCTGGTACGGGCTCGTCAGCAATCCACCCGCATTCTCAAGAGCGAGATGGGTGATGGGGCCAAGCTTTTGGCAGGCTTTGCTGGTGAATCGCTTTCCACGGTCGATGAGAGCATCAGTGAGATGCCGGAGGAAGACGAGGAGGAAAAGGATGAAATGAAAAAAGTGACGGAATATCTGAAGAACGCTCTCCGTACGGCCGAGGCGGTGTCGCCCTACATTCCCCCCGGCGGGCTGCAAAGGTCGATCGATATTCGAATGAAGAACTTCACTTACACGGTACCCGTCAACATGGGTCAGCAGCGGATTCAGACCGTTGGGAATCTCGGGTGCATCTTCAAGCTGTATGCAACCACCCGGGAAATTCGGCGCGCTGGTTCCTTCGATGCTGCGAGGGCTGCCAAGGCGAAACAGCGAACCTCCCGTCACATCTTGAAGGACATCAATCTCTGCCTCCAAGCAGGAAAGCTGTACCTCGTCCTGGGCCCTCCTTCGAGCGGCAAAACTTCTCTCCTCAAGGCCATTGCCTCCCTCCTTCCCGATGCCAAGTGCGTTGATAGTGGTGAGGATGCCGATCCCACCAAGGAGGCCACCATGTCGGGGTCCATCACATACAATGGGCTTGGGATCGACAACGCCGAGGGCGTCATCTTCGAGAATGCCATCGCCTACATTGATCAGATCGATCGGCATGCACCTCGTCTGACCGTCAAAGAGACCTTTGACTTCTCCTACCAATGCAAGGGAGGCACTCACTTCTTGCCCGGTATGATCGAGTCACCCGGCCTGCAGGAGGTTATTGCCAAGCTAGATGCAGAAAACCACCGTGTCAGCCAGAATTTGCTCGGAGTAAGTATTCTTGGAAGTATTCTTGGTGCATGTGCCCTTGATTGATTGGTTCGTTACATACATGGCATGCCATTGTAATACTCACATTTATATTTACATCTATTCAGCTTGGTCTTGATCACGTATCACCGACGTTTGTGGGGAACGACACCGTCCGAGGTGTGAGCGGTGGTCAGAGGCGGCGTGTGACCGTCGGCGAAATGTCAATGTATCAGGCACCTGTCTTTTGCGGAGATGAAATTTCGACAGGCTTGGATGCCGCTTCAACGTATGAGATTGTGGATGCGCTTCAACGCCTTGCCAAGACCTTCAAAAATCTCCGCGTAGTAAGTCTGCTTCAGCCGAGCCCAGAAACGTTTGCATTGTTCGACGAAGTAATCCTCCTCAGTCAGGGCATGATTATATATTCCGGACCAATCCTCGAGGCAGTCACGTATTTTCGTTCTCTTGGCTTTGAGCGACCAGATACTATGGACGACGCTGACTTTTTGCAAGCTGTGGCGACACCGGAGGATATGGCCAATTACTACAAGGGGAGCGGTACATGTCCGACTCCCAAGGATCTTAATGAAAAGTTTGAAGCGAGTGAGTGGGGCAAAAGAATTCAAACCGAGCTTGATAGTCCCTTGAAGCATGATTGGTCGGTCAGCCCTTCCCCCAAAAAGCTTCCGGACGAAGAGGAGGGCGGCGGCGGAACCCAAAACGCGCAAGATCCTCCCGCGGCATGCGCTGAAAAGAGCCTGGTAGGCCGTGAGGGCTTCAAGAAGAAGTATGCCAATAGCTTTAGTCGATCGCTGGTCCTGAACATCCATCGGCATTTTACAATTTGGAAGCGTGATACGCGGTTCATTAGGGCAAATGCCATCAAAAACGTCATTATGGGCATCAGTGTAGGAGGTGTTTTCTTTCAGACAACCGAGGTTGCCAGTATCTTTGGCGTGCTTTTCCAGGGGATGCTCTTCATAATGCTGGGTTCGATGACGTCGATTCCAGGGTGAGTTCGGCAAGCATGATATGAATTTTATTTACCATCCATCGGCATTTTCGGCGTAATGCGAACGAGAATATTCATTTTACCATTCCATAGTTGCTGCTGCTCCTTCTGACTTCTGTGTCACCTCCGGAATATTTGTACTTCCCCCTCGTCGATTGACATCTTGCAGCCAAATCGACGATAGGCCCATCTTCTATCGTCATTCGGATGCGAACTTCTATCCGACGGCCTCCTACATCATCGGAGTTGTGATTGCCATGATGCCTCAAACACTCATGGATACGTTCACCTTTGCCACGATACTCTATTGGATGGTCGGTCTCGCCAAGACCGCGGCCAACTTCTTCATCTTCATTGCCGTTCTGCTAACCTTCACCGTGGTGATGAACCAGCTCCTCAGCTCCATCGGTACCGTTTCTCAAACCAAATCTGTTCTTCAGGGTCTCAGCGCGGTCATTCTCCTATTTCTCATGTTGTTCTGTGGCTTCATCATCACCCCCGACACCATACCCGACTACTACTCTTGGCTTTATTGGTGGAACCCGTTGGCATGGGCCTACCGCGCCCTTGTTCTGAACGAGTTCTTGAGCGAGAAGTGGGATTACGCTCTTGAAGGGGACGAAAGCGGACTTACGGCAGGCCAGCAAGTGCTCAAGGCTAATGGTTTTCTCCTGCCGGGTGGCGACTTATTTGATCAGGAGTGGATCCTTTGGGGTTTTGTCTACTTGATTATTTTCCTTGTCATTCATACACTCCTTTCCGGATTAGGTCTGAGGAGGGTTCGATTCGAATCTGGCCAGAGTAATTCTCCTGGCGGTGCCGCTGCTGGTGCTGGTGATGAGGAAGCCGAAAAAGCAAAGGAAGGTCGAGAGGAAGAACACCAAATGGATCTGCCCTTTACCCCCGTCGACCTTACTTTCAAAGACCTGTGTTATGAAGTCACTGCTTCCACCAGTAAAGAGAAGCTGAAATTGCTCAACAATGTCTACGGAAGGCTTGAACCGGGAAGAATGTGTGCTCTCATGGGCTCTTCGGGAGCAGGCAAGGTAAGGAATGAATCGATCTTTGATTTTAAGATATTGTCCCCTACTCGCTACGTAGAAAATCAACACCCACTCATCTGGCTTTTGTTTGTGATTCCCTTCCCTCCCGCTGCTCATGTATACATGTATACATGTATACAGACAACGTTGATGGACGTCATCGCTCTCCGGAAAACGTCCGGAACCATCACCGGTGAAGTAAAATTAAACGGTCATCTCCAGGAAGTCGATTCGTTCCGTCGCTGCTCTGGCTACGTATATCAATTCGATTCCCAAACTCCGCAGCTAACCGTTCGAGAGACTGTGCTCTTCTCGGCCAGGCTGCGTCTTGACTCCAGTGTACCAGACAGTACTAAGGAAAAGTTCGTCGACCAAGTCCTACGAATGATGGAATTGACACCTCTGGAGAACACTCTTGTTGGCGACGACGAGAGCGGCGGATTGTCCTTCGAGCAAGGAAAGCGACTGAGCATCGCCGTTGAACTTGCCGCATCTCCGAGCATTCTCTTCCTTGACGGTGAGTTCTTATCTGCGACTTGTAGGACCCAGTGCTCTGTTTCTTAGTTTGTTTGTGCTTTACTCATACTCCTCTCTCATTGCTTCATTTAGAACCAACGAGTGGGTTGGACTCGCGGGCTGCTCTCATTGTCATGAGATCGCTCAAATTGATTGCACAGTCAGGGCGAACAGTATGTGCCACCATTCACCAGCCTTCTTCGAGCGTGTTCGAAATGTTTGATGATCTTTTGTTGATGAAAAAGGGTGGTCGCGTGGTGTATCACGGAGAGCTCGGTCAGAGCAGTTGCAATCTCATTGAATACTTCCGAGCGCACGGCGCCGCCCCCATCCATCGAGGGGAGAATCCAGGAACATGGATGCTCACGGTCATCACCGATCCTTCCACGGTAGATGACCAGGGCAATCATATCGACTACTCGGAAGTATGGAAGGAGTCTGATAAGTACAAGGCTCTCAAAGGAAAGATCGAGGAGGCCGAAGATGACCCCGATGACGATAAGAAGATTTCCTTCGAATTCAAATATGCTTGCCCCAAAAGAGTCCGTCAACGCATTGTGAACGAGAGACTTGTCCTCATTTACTGGCGATCACCCACGTACAACCGCATTCGTCTGATCGTGTCGTTGTTCATCGCCTTCCTCCTTTCGTCTGTATTTATTACCAACCGAAGGCCCGCTGTGTCCAGCGAGGCACAGATGACGAGTTTATTTTCGACCATTTTCATCTCGTTCATTATCATTGGCGTGATGTCCATTACTACTGTACTGCCAGTGATGCTCAAGATCCGAGACGTCTTCTATTTGCACAGAGCAGCCGGCATGACGGATCACCGAGACCTGAACCAAGCGCTTGCGGTGGCCGAAAAACGTTTCATTTGTCTCGGCTCGGCATGCTTCTGTCTCGTCTTTTACTTCACCATTGGCCTAGAGTTGTCCTTCAACAAATTTCTGGTGAGTTTGTAACTCGCTGGTTTGATTGCTTGCTTTTCCTCTTTGTTTATGATTTCTTGTTGCCTCGTCTACTATTACTGTGACTTACTTTACCTTGCACTACTGCCATCCCAACCCGGCCTTTTGGGGTTTCTTCACTTTCAACCTCGCGCTGTACAGTTACTTTGGCCAAGCCTTTATGTGCAGTGTCAGAGGCATGGCGACTGCCCAGATTCTGAACTCGGTCTTTATCGGTATCAACAACTTCTTCTCTGGACTCATCGTCCGCCCTCAGTATCTCAGTGGCTTCTTCTTGGCTCCGTACTACATCACGCCGGGCCACTATGTTTTCGAAGGCTTGATCGTGTCTCAATTCACGGGTGATTATCGCCTCGTCACTACCAATGCGGGCTCGGCGTACGGTGACTGGGTCCGTGCCCTTCCGGCCGAAAATCGGCCCTACTGCCCGAGCGTACAGCCGTGCGAAGATACGCAGTACTGTTGCCCTACAGATTGCTGTGGCACCGTCGAGCAATTCATGGACAGTTTTTTCGGCGGTTTCTTCAACGCTGGTAATCTCCTTCAAGACATTTTGGTGTTGGGTGTCTTCCTCGTGGCGGCCAGGATCATGACGTACTACTCTCTCAAATTCTTCAATTACACGAGCACTTAAAGAAGAAAGAAGAAGAGACAGTGCTTGCGCCATTAGATCTACTTTTAAAATTAAGCATTGAATCTGTGTTAATCTTATTTCAATACAGTGAATCCTGGGCACGCTTCGCTTATGCGATGTGCAGGATAAATCAATAAAATACAAATTGGCATTTTGTAATTTGTGCGCCAATTTGATGGCAGCAGCTCTGCTGCGTGCGGCAACTCAGACCAAATATCTCTCCTCGTAGTCCGCATCCGATCCTCCCCGAACGATTCCACCTCCCTCCTCACCGACGTAGTCCGTCACCCAAGTCTGGCCAAGATGAGTGAAGCGTTCAATACCAAGCAAATACGAGTTCATTTCGTGATCTGCCTTGCCCTTCTCCTTCTTGGTCCGGGACAAGGGATCAAAGGCCTTGGAAGATGGGTTGTGGATGTTGGACGGTACGTAGGGCATATTGCTGGGCTGATGATCACCGACGGCCCTTTTGTCGAACTTGTATGCCAACACCGGAATTCTGTTCTTGCCGATGAAGGATGCAGCTCCGATGGGATTTGTGCCCGATTTGACTTTGGCGATTTTATCTTTGGCCGCCGTGGCGATGTCGGTCTGAGGAGGACTGATCACAATGGTATGCCCGGCATGATCCCACTTGTCTCCCAGAGGAAAGTGTGGGTAATAGTCCGCACCATTCTCAATCCTCATCACCTTCAGGTTGGGCAAGGAGTTGGCAAAGTGACGGAAGGTCGTACCGCCGACCTTGGGAGTTCCGAAGGTATGGCAGTGCACCGTCATCATGGGGAAGAGGGCCGAATATCGCGTCGCTCCTATCGTACTGAGGGCACCACCGAAGGAATGGCCACAGAATACAACGTCGCAGAAGGGGTTGACCGACGTCAACTTGTCGAGAAGCGTAAATACCTTCTTCTCGAGTGCATTGGTAAAGTAACAGTCTCGGAACGCCGGGTTCACAAGGACTGCATGCGTCGGGTGGAGGACGCTCGGTTCTGTTGAAGAGTACAAGGAAATTTGTGGATTGTGGTGGTGTGTTAGATTGCGGAAGAAATGAATGTGTGATGCATGCATCTTTCTGCTGAAACTGCTGTAAATGAAATATTCTCACCTCCGTTTGCATCCTTCTGCCGAACATGACTCTTCACGGGCTTGGCCTGCTGTTCAGCGGTGCCCTTGTAGCAGACAAGGAACTGACGGTGTTTCTGGCTGCTAAATATAGCCACTGTCACGGCACTGCTCTTCTCTCCGTAATCCTCGGGGAAAATTGTTCGCTCTCCATGTTCGAGGGCAGGGATGGACAGCCCTTCGTCCTCTTCTCCGAGCGTTTCCGTAAAGTATCCCTCCACCTTGATGTCGTCTCCGCAATCCAACAACGATTTGAGGATAGAGGGATGGGGCAGATTCTTGGGATCGCTGAATTTTGATGCCTCTTCGACCACGGTGTCGCCCAACAGCGACACTTCCTCCACGGTCGTCGATGCCGATGCACCGGCACCGAATGGATTCCCACTGCCCACGGAGGGGACCTGGATCGAGGCCGAGGCGCCCATCCGTGCAATGCTGCCGGCAATAGCCTGGCGCTTGGCCTGCTCGTCGGCCTCCTTGCGATGGCCGAGGGCACAAAGGTAGGCCTCCTCGAGCTCATGGCGTTCGGCACCAACCAATTCGGCAAAGTCGAACCACCTGCGGCCCTTGGCAGCCTGATGGCGGAGCAAGCGATCGTACCCCTCCAGAAGAGAGCAAACCCGAGCGCACAGGAGCAAGTCCGTCGCGGTGGGGAGCGCAATCTGATGTACAGACGGTTCCATTTCGGACGTTCTGATGACGATCTCGTCCATAACGGGGTCCGAAGTGGCTTGGACGGGACGGTCGTCGGTGGGCTTGGCAATGGACAAGCTGCCATCACGAGAGTGGGCACTTCGGCGGGAGCCACGAGAGCTGGCACTGTGGACGCTCCTATCGTCAAGACTAGTACCTCCCGCACCACTACCGGCGGCAGACGAAGCGCCGTTAAGTGTGCCCGCCGCGAAGTTCGCGAGAGTGGGAATCGCCAACTTCTTCCGGATGACCGACAGAGGCGTCCTACCGGGGGTATCGCGATCCTCCTGCGAACCGGGCACAATGAGAATCTTCTTCCGAGGGGAGCTGTTGGGCGTATTGTACGAAAAGGGGTTGGCATAGGGATCCTCTTGGTCGTCGCGTCCGTTGGCTCCACCCGTGCCGTCCTGTCCTGATGATGCGGCGGCGCTTCCCGGCGGAGGAGGAGTGGCCCTGCCACACATAATGTCCAGCTTGTCCGGCAGGGCCAGCTTGAGGCCAATGTTCTTGTCCAGACCGACCGCGGCAGCTGCTTCGGCCAGCTCGTCCTTTCCTCGGAGGGAGCGGAAGAGCTTCTCGGCACCGCTGCGTTTGCTGGTAGCGCCTATAGTATTGCCCGGGGCATGGATGACGGAACCAAGCCCACCGCTGTTGCTGTTGGTCCTTGTTCGGCGAAGAAGTTCCGGCGGGGCCTGAGGCAGCGGCTCAATCACCGTCACCCTCGGAGCCCCCTCCCTACTAGAGGTGTTGTTACTGCTGCTGTTGGCATTGTTAGTGGAATCGCCATTGGCAACAACACCATACGTAGTATTGGTGTTCAGAATGATAGACGTGGTAGTATTGGTGCCCGAAGCAGCAGCACTGGACTGCGACTGGGCCCTCGTCATTGTGAGCGACGAGGGACGCGGATTGCTGCCGCCGATGGTCATGAGGGCCAGGTTGGTGGCCTCCTCGGGGGGCAGTGACTGGCTATATCGATGGCTCTTCCCCGCTTGCAGCTTCTTGGGCAGTGACTTGGCCTTCTTGATGAGCTCCCGGCGGCGTCCTTCGCCCACGCCGCCTGACGTCAGGGGCGGGGCAACCGGAGCAGCAGCCGGAAAGGTACGTGTAGGTGGCAGAGTTGCTGTTGTTGGCGGCATCATCGTGAGCAGCGATACATCACCGAGCAAGTCATCCCTGGCCGCGGCAACCGAATCATCTCTCTCCTGCTGCTGCAGTCCAGTGCCATCGGCACATTCGCGCTCGTCCGCGGCGGCACCGGCCGAGCACTGCGGAGCCGCAGGGCCCATCATGCCTCCTCCCCGGCCCATGCCCCCTCCTCCTCCGTCTCTGGATTCCACCGCGTCCTCGTCCTTCACATCCCGCACGTCCCTGCCGCTACTGACTCCTCTCTTGCCAATTCGAGCGGGCATGGCAATGCGTCGTTCAGACAGGGAGGAACCGACCTCCTTGAGGGACTTGCTGGACCTCTTGACGAAGGCCGTAACGGCTCCCTTCTTTGTACTGGAGGGGGCAGCAGCCGATGGAGGCAGAGCCGACGTGGACGACGACGAGACCATGATGCTTATGTACTGGAGTTGGGTTGAGCGAACAAATAAATGGGCAAAGCCAAAGAAGCAGGGCCCAGGGATTTACGTTGGACCGCGCAGCCAAAATAGGGATCTGGTCCAGGCTACTTTCAATCCCTTTGGCTTGCCGAGTACGAAGTAGTGCGTGGGGGGACGGATACGGATATCGATAATGTGAATGAAAAAGTCTCTTCCTTACTGTAAGAGTGGACAGTGCCGGCACACATCCGCCAAACGCTCCAGGCACAGAAGGATAGTGGGCCTGGTAACGCCTTATTGGACTATGAAAGGAAGAAGTGATGCCATCTCTTGATGTCTCCTTTTCGTTCGATACCCCACCCAAGATGCTCGACCACAGAATTTTTGGCACATGGCGCGCCATGGCGCTGAAAGGCGAGGCAGGCGCGCGGTCGACACGTAAAAAATAAACGTGAAAAAGCTGAATTAGAGAATGGATTTTCTGGAGCCAGCGGTACTACCCGTAGTTTTACCAAGGAGAGAGACAGACGAGAGAGAGAGCTCTCTTTGGTTTTCCCTGTAGGCTACTAGTAGATATCTACGTGGACGTGTATTACGATCGTAGCTCTACAATTGTAAGAGAGGCACGCTATACAGCACGAGTAGAATTTATTTCCTAGTCTAAGTTAAATCACATTAAGATCTATATATACCGACCGATCAATACATACTTGTACCGGTATGTTCGCATGTTTACCGGTACTTACGCGAGAAGCCTGTCGACCAACTCGGCCTTCTTTCCAGATACCTTCAATCCTCGCTCTTTCAGCATCTCCTTGAGAATGGGGACGGTAAGTTTGGCCAAATCATCTTGGGATAACGTCTCACCACCAGCGGCCGAATCTTCTTCATCGTCGTCATCACCATCAAGAAGATCACCCAACTCGGCTGAAATGGCAGCGTCAATATCGGAATCATCGTCTTCAATGTCAGACGGCGTGGGGACCTGAATCGACCCCCCACCATCTTCCACCCGCCACTCCTTGGTACGGTCGTCAACCTTCACCCCATACTGTTCCCACAATTCATCTCTGATTTGATCGGCGGCTTCATAGTCTCTGTTCTTCTTGAATGCCGAACGCTTCATGAGCTGCTCTTGGACCATGGCGGCCTCCTCCTCACTCAAAACCCGTGCATTGGGAGACGAAGACTCCATCTGAACATAGTCATCGCATGCAACTCTCCATTCGTTACAAAAGTCATCGATGGTGACACCATACTGCTCCAGCAGATTTGAGCGGATCTCATCTGCCACATCGTAGTGGCGATCCTGCTTGGCCTGATGACGGTCCTTGATAAGAGCATCGATTTCGCTGACTTGCTCATCGGAGAGGTCGCCTCCTCCTCGCCGCTTGTAGACTCCAGGCACGGCTATGCTATCTTCGCCGAAGTTGCCGCCGACGCTCCACTGACGGATCTTGTCATGAATGACAACGTCGTATCCATCGAGGAGTTCATCGCGGATGGAATCGGCAAGCTCATAATCTCGATCGTATTTTGCCTGTTGACGCTCATCGATCTTTTGCTGAATAAATACCTCTTCTTCGGGATCGTCCAATCCCTCCGACGTCGGTGCTTTCACGTAGCTTCTGGAACCCATATTCCTAGACATGGCACGCTGCGGATTGATGTCGTCGCCAAAATCGCCACCGACGGACCACTCGCGAAGCTTATCGTCAACAAAGATGTTCAGCTCTCCGATCAGATGGTCACGGACTTGGTCGGCCTTGGCGAAATCTCTTTGCGCGCGGCATCTCTCCCTCTCTTCAAGCGCACTCATGACCTCTTGTTCCTCTCCATCGTATGGAAGGGAATGCGAAGACTTGACGTATGGGGTGCGCTGTCCTCTCATCCGTCTGCCTCCATCACGTCCGCCATCACGATCACTGATGGTCTCAAACGGGACGCCATCGGCACGCCACTGCTTGTATCCGTCGTGTACATAGACACCATTCTCAATCAGATCGGACTGAATTCCATCGGCCGTGTTGAAATCCCTGGAAAGCTTGGCTTGCAGTCTTTCAGCCAGGAGGGCATTGATCTCGTCATCCTGCAGTTTGGAAGAATTTTCACCGGCATCCGGCGATGGGTTGTAGTCATGACCAAGGGGTCCAAAGTCAATCGGGGCACCTCTCCTACCTCGGCCTCCTCTTCCTCCTCTCCCCCCATCTCTACCACCGCCACGACCGCCGCGTGCATATCCACCATTCATACCACTCCCTCCAGGGCTGCATCCGGTCCTCCACGACCGTTCGCGATCATCCACGCCGACCGAATATTCCGTGAGAAGTTGGTCTCTGATCTCGTCGGCAGCCTCGTAGTCGCGCTGACGCTTGTACTGAGCTCGATCGTCGAGCAATGCCTCGACGGTGGCAACATCAACGTTGGACGTGTCG
>Ga0115008_10004698_pt1 | contig 11340 bp, 4 predicted proteins | sample FraStrMetagenome_FD_87164 | JGI IMG/M metagenome (GOLD analysis project Ga0115008, IMG submission 87164) | Marine eukaryotic phytoplankton communities from Arctic Ocean - Fram Strait ARC3M Metagenome | ecosystem: Environmental > Aquatic > Marine > Oceanic | place: Fram Strait | collected 2012-06-18
CTAGATGTAAAGTATCAAAACATTAGAATATTATACGTCCTTCGGGAGGATCCGGGCAAGATCACAACCCGACGCCACTCGCCGAAAAGGCTAGAATAGCTCACCACAGTGAAACTAATCCACATTGTACATGTATTTCGTACGTGTTATTATATAATATCTCGGCTAGTGAGAGAACATATCATTCATCATGCTACAACCTCTGACACAAAACATCCTACCATCATCACAAACACAAACACAATCCCAAACACAATCCCAAAGACAATCCCAAAGACAATCCCAATCCATCCAAGGTGAATCTGAGGTTTGAATATGAGGACGATTAGAGCAACAGCTGCAGGCCTCGCCATTCTTCTAAAACCGACTTCATCGTCATCGTTCCTTTTCTCCTCACAACGCCGCACTGCTCACACAAGCAAACTCATTGTACCAGTCACTAATAATAACAATAATAATAGAAACATCATTCATAATTATAATTTATGTAAGAATAAATCTTACTCGACGAGTCTCACACTTCACATGTCATCGTCATCGTCTTCTGCCACTCCAAACATCCAACAAATTCAGAAATCACAGTTAGAAGACATCATCGAACAAATACGAACGAACGGTCGAGAAGAAAGTGGGTATGTGGTAATTGATGTTCGCAATGTGGACGAAATTCGAGAGACGGGGAAGTTGGATGAGTGTGTGGAAACCTTGCCGTTGCCGTTTATTGCGGCCGAAGGTGGAGCTTTTTCGTTGGAGCCGGAGGAGTTTGAGGAGAAGTTTGGATTTGTGAAACCGTCACCGGATGAAACGCTGGTATTGTCGTGTAAAGCCGGGATTCGAAGTATGCATGCGGCGTATTTTGCGAGTTTGAATGGACATACACAGCTAGTGAATTACAGTGGCGGTGCGGATGATTGGTTTGGAGGTATGCAAGGATGGTGAAAAGAAGTGTCGTGTGAAAAGAAAAAGGAAAAAGGGTTGGGTAACGAAGGGTTCTTTTGTACGCATATAGAAGTTACTTTCTTTAAAAAAGAGATGATAAAGGGGAAGAATTTTGGATAGATACTTATTTATTAATGTCAATGAAATATTTTTATAAGGTTCTTAGTTCTATCTCATCAGCAGTAGTTCATGTATGTTGCATAATGCTTACGAATCACAGTGGTCACCAAGATATTTGACAAGTTTTGAAAGTATATATTGAAATTTTGTATTCCGTTCGGATGACTATGAATATATTTTCTTGAGTGATCTTCGCATCTTTATTTATTCTATGTAGTATGTGCAAAGCACAAATTCACTCTGCTCGTATGAAAAAGAATAATCGATGACATGATATTTGCTGATGAACTGATGAGGCTTCAGAGTATTTCTTACAAATAATTATGTCCTCCACAACATTTTAACAAAAATGCGTGACAAAAAGAAGGGACTAACTTATTGAATCTACATTTGGCAAATTACATGGTATGATTCAGTTGTCATCACTACTCGCCACAAAAATCAAAGCCCAACGCAAAAATTACATTAAAGAACTATAAACCCATCACTGCCAGATCATAAAAAAAGAGTTATGAAAGTGTACTAATATTTAAGATAGATCCGGTGGCAGGAAGACTCGGCACGGACTTATCACAAGTATTTCGTACTTTTCGGAAACCACCTGGACGAAGAGAACGGCGTCATTTTGTCGTGGAGAAAGCCGGTGTTGCCCATCACAACAAAACAGAGTTGGTTAGATTCTAGCCTCACTACCCAGCGATTCACCTGTCATCGTGGCCGAAGCAGGTGTTACGTTCACCACCTAATGACGTAAAGGCCTTAACGTAATTTTCCATTCTGTCGATAATATTTTCGTATCCTTTGGTTTTTTCATCATTGCTAAAATAATTACTGTTCATATTATCAACATGGAATTACTACTACGACGAAATTAAATTATTCTTCGATTACTTTTTGTGTACATTCTAGAAGGGATATTTAATTCTCAAGATGTTCTCCTCGACTACGGCAAACAATGAGCCAGTAGACCTCCAATATTCATAAGACTTTCATGAGTAAAGAGACTTACCATCTTTGGGTATATTTCAAGCGATTCGGCGAGAACTGTCAATATCAATATATTACCAAAAAGACGTTTTGTGGCGCTGTGTGGCAAACAATGTGCAATCAGTTCCCCAACATATCAACCCTTTTTCAGTACTACGCCACATGTATCATGATATGTGAGATATATTCCGAGTATCGGTTATGTATGGCATATCAGCGTGAGTCAAGAATTTTTTCAGTGAATGCAATTATCATGGCAGCAAGAAACGTAGCTTTCGATGATTCAATATATGACATACATAATAAAAGCGTTACCGCACTCGATCTTCTCGAAGATGAATTCTGATTATGCATTGACGAGCTATTTGACGGTACTCACATTGTCAAATTTAGCAGCGTTGTGAGGTGACAGGAAACAACATACGGTGGGAAGAAAGATCGTAAAGCGATGTTGAGCTTCTATTGAAAAGTTTCCCTCATCGAAATGTAAGGGATGCACTCATAAGAGGTGACGAATACTATCCTTACAGGACATTATATGAATCATATCATATGAGTCATAGAACAAGGTTTCTCACGTGCTGAATAAAAATGAGGAATGAACTTGTATTCGTCACTGTCTCATCAATGCATCCTCTACATTTCGAGGAGGGAAATTATTCTTGACAACGCTCAATGTCGCTTTACAATCTTTCGCACCTAAAATGATAAAACCAACATTATTTACTTGTAACCATAGAACCCATTCAGCAAATCCATGTTTAGTTGTGTCGTTTAAACCCTAACGTATATCGTCATCTTACGCAAACTCAATCTTCCAGTAGCATTCCACCATATATAACTATTACAAGAATAGGTTTTAACAAAATAAGTATATAATTGATAAAAAATCTAATCGTAACTGTTCCATTACTAGATCATCTAACTCATTTCCTTGAGCAAAATGAACCTGGATTCAATAAAATATAGAGCATCCTTCGTCCTAGCCTTTATTTGCCAGATCCACACAACTAAGATGTTCCTCATAAATTTTGATTTCAACTTATTAATGAGATGCATATAACAACACATGTAAACATATACATTTTGTACTTCGTATGTCAATTTCCAATCCCACAGAGGAAAGAAATACTTCGAATTTCATACAAATGTACATTTGTATGAAATTGAAATTCGGATTACATGTCGTATCATCATTCACCATCAAAATTCGCATATATATTAACACAGAGAGAAATATCTTTTTGCCCCAATAAATGGTAACAACGTGTCAAAACAATAATTAGACAGAAAGAAAATATCACCAACGCACTGCACCAAACGCATTGAATTCAATAAAAGACAATAATTTTGAAATACAAATTCCACCCCCTTAATTCACAGTAGATTTGTATGAAAGCCGTCAAGCGCACATCACCAATCACCAGCGTGAAACTTGTAAACAGAGTCGCAGTAACAGCTCGTGTAGCAGGTAGCAGCTCGTAGCCAAAAACCCAAAAACATTTTCTTACATATTTATTAGTAGTGTAATAGTAACAACTCACATCTGCAGCGGATTCCATGTACAACCCACACAACCTCCATCACCACCAACCCACATTCTAAACATCCACCATGTCCACTAATTTTTTAAGCAGGCTACATTGCCTTTGCGAGAAGGGGAAATGGGATCAAGCGGTAGAATACATCATGTCACCTGCTACACGCGACCTCGCACGAGAAGAGGCAGTGAAACGTGAAGGCTCGAACAGATGGACGCCATTAACGATGTCATGCGTGAGGGCGTCTACTGACTTTCTTAAATTACTGGTGGATTTAGCACCAGAAGCGGTCGAGATTCCAGATCAGACGAGCAGCTTGCCGCTTCATTTCGTAGCATGTTGGAGAAGAAGCAAGTGAGTTTTATATGTATCATGTATACACATGTTATTTTGGAATATAGCTGTCCACCGTTACTCATACAATGAAATTAATTCTGCGAATGCCCAAGGGACTGCCCGGAAGTTTTGCATTTACTCATTGGAGCTCAGCCTCGCACACTCATATACACCAATCAATGGGGACAAACACCTCTGCACAGCGCTTTCGACAGCAACGATTTCCCCAGCAGCAAAATCGTACGCATATTACTGCAGCCAGTACTGCCCGCTGCTACCAACGATGGTACGTCTCCCCAAAAACAGGCTGTGATGATGAAAGACCGTCGCCATCGTTTGCCCTTGCATCATGCCTGTGAAAGTGGTGCTCCGTATCCCATCATCCGTCTCCTCATCGGTGCATGGCAAGACGGAGGACGCGTCCCACTCAAGAGCGCCGAAGGGCGTCTCCCAATACATTTATACGCTACTTATTTAGCTAATTTAGACGGGAACCGCGCGGGCAAGAACCCACAGAGTCCGCCAAGCCTGAGCGACCAAGAACGTCTTTCTAGTACCAGGAAGCAGCCTCCACCCTCCTCATCTTCGAACATTGCGAACAAAAGTTTGCCACGGTACGGGCCCATATCTGCCGTTCAATCGGCCATTATTGAACTCTTACTGCATCCGCTCAAAGGATATCAAGATTGCTGTGCCCTCGCGGATCCTGCCACCGGAGAGATGGCTCTACACTGTGCTACCAAGTATAACGTGAGTTATGCGGTGTTAAAGAAAGTCCTCCGTACTCACCCGGCAGCTGTGAGCATTCCCATTCGTGTGTTATCGAATCATGACATGGATGCAAACTCTCCCGTATTATTTCACAGCGATGAGTATGATCCTGCGAATACTAATTCCAACGGTTCCTCTGAAGTTATGCTGTATCCCCTGGATTTATTAGAAGAACACCGCCCAGCCGTCGTATTGCTTCAACAACAAATAGATTCTGATCAGAATTCCATGACATTTTCTACACACGGAAAACCATCTTCCTCATCCGCATCAGCAGCAGCCCGACATCATCATCAACATCCTATGGAAGAATTTAACCAAAAGAGTGACTTAATATTTGCTCATTACCCCGCCGTTCCGAGTCTCAATCCTTTAAAAGTTCCATGGCAATACGAAGAGGAACGCAAGGCTCGTCTTGAGCTTCGTATAATACAAGAATCGAGTGTCGGTGGGAAGCAAAGTACTTTGAGTGAGATTGGTCGATTGGTATGGCTTCATTGGTGCTCCCATGTTCCTTCGAATAACGAATCCCTCTCATCCAAAAACAAATCTAAGTATGTCACAAACTTCTTGGCGGAAATTGGTCGTATCCTATCTAAATTAAATGCCGATGGATTATGGAAATTAACCTTTGTCAAGGATATGAATGGCAAAGGTGTGTTTATTAAAATCGCAGCCTCTCAGCATCGGACGGTATTTCTCGAAGCAGAATATCGATCAACAACAGGGAGTATGGAACAGCTCTTCGATGCGGATATGATAGCTGCTGCCTCTCAAATAGATCCTGAAACTCCCGCTGTTACCTCCTTGTCCAGGATGACTAAAGGCGGCATCATTGGTCATATCTGTTCCTTTTTAAATCTCAAAGATGCGGTACTTTTCTCGAGTAGCTCCACACAATTACGTAAACTGGGCATTGTCCATGGTTTACCAACACGGACAATTCAACCGGATCCTGCTTCCTTTTTCAATAACAAAACTTCGAACATTACTCACGATGGTCATTTTCAGCAGCAGCAGCAACAACAACAAGTTATGCAGCATCAAAGTTGTGATGTACCCATTGGTGTCCCATACCGGAATATAACACACTCGATATTAATTTTACCCAACAAGAATTCTACTATGGGAGGAGGTGCATCCAAGAATTCATTACAGGATCATCATCCAAAAGGGAATAAGTTGGTAGTTATAAATGATATGGGTGTACCGGAGGGTAGAGGGAGGGCATTTGTATATTTTGGAGTTTCCTCGAATTATCCCCAGTCTGCTGCTAGTAGTGGCGACCACTTTAAAAATACATTTGAACATTCTTCAATTAAAAACAAATCTGATAAGCAGGATATACAGTATCGATTACGAACGTATGATGATGTGAGTCGATGGAAGGATGGATGGATTGTCAAGCAGTTTGTGTACGGATTGGACTATAACCGTATGACGCCGTTGGTGAGTTACACAATATATGTATATATATATATATATGTGTGTGTACAAACATATATTTATTTCAAACATTCATTCATACGTTTCTATATGTATATGTATATATCAATAACTTTCACAGCATCACATACTCACATCATCCAACACCCTCACCCTCCAATCCCTTAACCCATCCAAACTCTTACCTTTATTTTCCAACGTTCGCGACAGATCTGGTCGGCTACCCCTCCATTGTGCAGTATACAACGATGTGAGCATGGAAATCCTCGTAGCACTCATCCGCAGCCATCCTAAAGGTTTGACTACTCTCGATAACAATGGCAGCACGCCCTTACACGTAGCTCTTGCCACACCTGCCTTACTGGGCATCTTACCGAGAGGTGATACCATCAAGAGTTTGCTATGGATTACACCTGGGGAGCATGCATGTGGTATGAAGGATGCACGTGGGAATTTACCTCTGCATTTGGCCAGCATGTACGGGTTGCCAGCATCCACGCTCCGGCTGTTACTAGATACGTATCCCGATGCTGCCTATCGAGTCAACTCCCAAGGAGAGCTACCCCTACACATAAGCCAGCACCCGACCTGTGCCGCTCTGTTGTGCAAAGCCATCGCGTATAGTCCCGGTGCCTTGTCCGCCACGTCATTTGGTATGACGGAACTTCCGTTGCACATTGCCTGTGAATATGGTGCGGAAGTGGAGGTGAGCGTGCTGGAAGGTATGTGTGCCAATTACAAAGATGCCGTGTGTATGGAACGTGTAGGCGTAAACAATCAACCGAAGTCGTTTCCATGGCAGATTTTATTGGATGCCCGTCGTACTGCTGCTTCTACTTCTACTGTGAACGGTAAAGAAGAGGAAAAGGTAAAGAAGGAATCGCATAAGGAAGTACAAGGAGCATGGGACGCTAAGGAAGATATTATCTTTTCTTACAGTTTGCCGTTACTGAGCAATGCCCAAATAAATCCTAAAATACGATCGCATTACATTCAGCCCACACGCATCGCACGCATCGTCCGTCGCATACGAGAGGAAGTCAACACCGGCTTAAGTCCCGTAGCATTGCAGTACTGGCAACACTGGTGCTGCTACGATCAAATAGAGTACAAACAAGCCATTGCTAACGTGGTGTCGGGCTTAGACACATACCATTTACAGTACCTGGCAGGATGCGTTTCCAACTCTCAATCTTTATCTAATGCCGCAAAGGAAATATTACAAAAGTGCTTTTTGTTTGTCGGTCGGTATGAATTGGAAGATGCCAGTGTCGAGCATTTATCTGCCAATAGCGTTTTGTTGAGTGGATGGGATTATGCAGCTGTGGAAGTTGTTGGTAAAATTCGGTCTGTATTTTCCTCTGCAAAAAGTTCCAAAAAGGGCAAGGTATCTTATGAGCTCTTTACGCAACTGTGCGATTTATTAGAGATACCTGCTATGGCTCGTCATTGGTATTTGGATCATTCCACCCCCTTCTCGGCAGCAGCCTCGAACTCCTCCTCATCATCAAACTCTCCATCTACTGCAGTTGTTGGCGACTGCAACGATGAAACCTTTACGGAAGAATGTCTCGAACGGTTATCTAACGATTGTAACCTCGACCCACACGGAGCTCGACCCATTGTCATCAAATTTATGCTGAACGAATTGGATTATCGACGTGATGTGGCCATACGTCAACATTTATCCAACGTTTCGTGTAAGAATCATCATTTGAGTACACCGCATATTCCTCTGCTGGCAACATTTGATGCCCTGCACGGGACAGCCCCTACCGATCGGCTGTACGCTCGGCATATCAAACAGCGGTACATGACCAGCCTGTATCGATATAACTTTGCCATTGTCATGCCACGTGGAGAAAAGAATTTGGAACAAATTTGGCGTGAGGAACGGTTGGGAGGTGGAGCCATACGTGAATTATTGAGTCAAATTGGTACCCTCATTTTGGAATTGCATTCGGCTGGTGTTGTACACTGTGATCTAAGTCGAACGAATATCATGCGGCAAGGCAATGGATCGCATAGTATAACGGAATTTGATGCAGCGTGTTTTCTCGATGCGAAGAAATCCACCGGCGATGCAGGGCGATTCTTTCCCGGAAGTAAATTTTCTTCTAGTATTTTACCACCGGAGATGTTGAGTAGATTAGACGTCGATCAAACGTGGCAGTACAATAGGTACTGGCGTCGTGTCAGTGATGATGCCAAAGATTTGAAGTTACTCACGCCTGACGATGTTCAAGCGATTACAGACGAAGTCAAAGTATTAATTGAAGATGCGCCCATGCTATCTTCGAGTAATGCAAATGGAAAATCACCCTCCTCTTCTTCGTCACGGAATGTCAACCATCAAAATAACTGGAAGGAATCCATCAGCAGCGCCTTGGCTATTATGACATTCGACGATCTACCCTCTAGCTTATCCACATGCTGTAACACCATGGAAGAGTTTAGCCACGCTTGGGATCGAATACTGCACAATGCAGAATTATGGGAAAAAATCAAACCTCGCACCGGCAACGATGGTAGCATATACGTCGTCAAGACTTATAACGGTACGCTTAACGAAGTCTATTCGTTGCCTTACGATTTATTACCACCCAACGAACAGATTGATGTCTGGTCTTTTGGATGTTTGGTATTCCAACTCTGCAGTGGCGGTCCTTTGTTTAAGACCAATAGGATACACGATTTGGATGATGTATTTTCGTACAAGGAACTAGAAGATTGGAATAAGGAGCGTGCCGAGCATGCGATACGTCGTGTTAGTGATCCCTTGGCGAAGGATTTATTATTGAAGTTACTGAGAGAGGACAGTGACGATGCCTGTGAGGGAGGCGCTGGAGGAGCAGCAGTAGCAGGTGATTCGTATCGATTTGGTAGTATGAAGTACGTACTGCGCCATCCATTTTTTGGTAGTACATCCAATTTGGAAGCACTGAAAATCTTAGAGAAGCATGAAGAACAACAGCTCCTGTTGGAGGAGACGACTACCATTCCACTACTCACGAGTCAAACATTGATGAAACTCGAGCACAGTACCGAAAGGCATTGTAAAATAGTGTTTGAAACGGAAGATGTAGTTGCACCAACATGTCTCGTAGCTCTGCCGTACCAGTTAAAGTTGGACATAACCAATGGGGAACGGCTCATTGCTCCGGAAGTCGATCGTGGTCAAGTCAAGGCACGTATGGTCGGTCAATTATTATTGGATTTAAATGCCGCCACGGCTCGATTGAGTTTTTGGTTGGCGATGAAGAAGAACTTCTTCGACAATGGGGATAATTTTCAAGAGAAGTTGGCAGCTTGGTTTCAGCGTGCCTCCTCTTTACATATTACCAAGGAAGAGAAAACGGCGATTGCGAAGGAAGTGATTACAGCCATTGATTATTCTGAACAATATTTGAGTATTTGTATGGAAATGTTGGATGAGTTTGGTAATAACAACAATAATTCATCTTCTTCTGATACAACCAAATTACAAAGTAAAGGTAATAAGGATGGTAGATCACACGAGAAGGAAAACGCTGCTTCCTCTTCGAGCAGCGTCAGCAGTCACAGTTACAACAGTAACAAGAATAAGTTCAACAACCGTTCCTTCATCAAAGATCCCATGGGAGTGGCGAAGGATGCAATACGCAAGATAACTTTTGAATTGTATCAATTGTACTCTCAAAATAACACCTTTTTGTATCTCATTGACGAGTATCATGGGAGACCCGTGTTGGCTCGGCCTAAGGATGATGTGTACCCTATACTCATCCATCACAATCTTTTGAGTGTATTCTTACCGTTCATGAACATTGCATGTATGGCGAATTTAGCATTGAGAGGAACGCGTGGTTTGGCAGGATTGATTGGTTTGAAGTATGAGAATATTCCACAGGAATGGAACGATGGAGTGTTGATTCATTATGTCTCTCCTCCAGCTGCCTCTGCTGTGGAACCCAATTCTCCTACAGGAGCAGGCATGCAAGTCCTTCAAGAAGAAGATATCCTAGTTCAAACTACCAGCAGCGTCGCAGAATTCGCTGTATTGCAAGACGTACTGGAAAAACTCGATCCACCACACGATCCAAACGCCCACAGTAGCAGCAGCAACCACAGCGCATCCGGTAGTCTCGCCTCATCCAGTATATTATCCACCAATGAAACGCATCTCCGTCAACTCGAAGGATTCTTTCGTGAACGTGATCAATCCCGTACCTTTAGCGGTCTGCGTCGGTTGTGCAATGGCCGTGCTCCTGCCATTTGGACGACATTGCAGGTGGTCAAATTAATTCAAGATCAGGCCCTACAAGCGAGTCTCGAGGCTCGGCTGAAGATGTTAAAGGAAGAATGGCTCAAACGTGAAAAGCTACAGGTCGAGATTGCGTATTTGAGTGATCAATTGAGGATGTTATGCCCCTCAAGCCAGATTGCCGAGGATGCGTTGGATTGTTTAAGTTCCAACTTTATAATTCGTCGATCGGCAGAGACTGATGCCAATCAAGATAATTCCAAGAAAAATATTAATAATCATCATCCTGCGATAAGCAATCACAATTCATCACAACAACAGCAGCAGTCACTGCCCGCTACCAAGAAAAAACGATCTAGTTGGACGCAGCTGTTACCAAGTAGTGTCAGTGGCCGTAATAGATTGTTCGGGTCCAAGAATGATATGAGTCCTGAAGCTGCTGTTGCCGACGGCAGTCCTAATGGTAGATTGCTCAAGAATCGGCGTAGAAGGCAAAGTTGGTCCGCGTTTGATTCCTGTCCAAAACCCGTGGCAGGAGCTTGTAATCCAGGTGAAGAAGAGCCACTACAGCAACAAAATCTCAAATCTAAGAATAATAACAGTTCCAAGCGTCGTTCGAGTTTTGCCAATATTCTATCCAATCGAAGACGTGCTCCAAGTGCTGATTCTGCCATTGACGGTCCTGCAACGACTTCGATCAAACAACAAAAGACGAATCGTCGGAAGCGTCAGAGTTGGTCCGCATTTGCTTTTGGTAATCGTAACAATGTGAACCAAGACAATTCCAATGTCGTCGAGAATGGCAAACCATTGTCGTATCTCGAGGATGACTTGATCTTGGAGGATGGACAGTCCCCGCAGCGTCGTATGAGTTACATGCGAGAACGCAGTCCGAGTGTTGATAGTATATTTCGACGACCAAGTGTGGAACTTGGTGCAGGAACGAGTAATCCTGTA
>Ga0115008_10004699_pt1 | contig 11339 bp, 16 predicted proteins | sample FraStrMetagenome_FD_87164 | JGI IMG/M metagenome (GOLD analysis project Ga0115008, IMG submission 87164) | Marine eukaryotic phytoplankton communities from Arctic Ocean - Fram Strait ARC3M Metagenome | ecosystem: Environmental > Aquatic > Marine > Oceanic | place: Fram Strait | collected...
ACCGCGAAGTGGCGGTGGACATGCTCCCATGTTGCCGACGCGGCGCCGGAGTGGCCGGCGCTGCTCGCCGCGACCACGACGGCTACTCCGATGCTCCGGGCCGACCCGTCCTACCCGACGGTGTGGCGCTCTTCCACGTCTCGCTCACGCTGAGAAAAATTCTGAAACGGCGTGCAGCAGAGTCGCCGACGAGTCGGTCCGAAAGAAATCAGATTTTTTTCAGCAATTGTACACAAGTCAGGGGTGTTGAGGGACACGAGGGCTTTGGCGCTGATACTGCAGACCCTAGCAGTCAAACTTATCTCTGTGGAGGTGCCGCTCCAGGGTGCCTCTGCAGGCGCGAAGCGCGAGGTGGACGTCCATGTAGCATCGAATGAGGCTCAGCGACTCCCAGACTGCTCGCTCAGAGGCGTGCACCTTCCGCGCCAGCTCCTCTTTGCTGGGCTGATTGTCGAGCATTGAGAGGTAGTCGCGTCGTAGCTCGAGGTCAGGCAAGATGGTGCAGACGTGGCCGGGGTTGTTCTCGAGGGGCGCATTCTGCAGCCAGAGGTTGCTGCGAGGGGAGCGAGCAGGACAGAGCGGGTGGTTGACCGGAGGCGCACCACATTCCTACTACAGTCCGTGCGCCACCTCCAGTCGACGCCGGCCAGTTGGGCGGGGAGCTTCAGGCGCACGATGAGCCCCAACTTCATCCGCAACAGCTCCTTGAAGAGGCTCTCGAGGACGGCGAGCGTGAAGCCGCCCCGCCAGCCGCCATGCTTTGCTCGCCCCGCGGTCGGGCGGCCAGGACTCCCAGTCAGCCTCGCCCAGAAAGGCACGACGTGCGGGTTCACCATAGAGACGATGGCGAAGGAGCAGCCAAAATGCGCTGCGAGGTATTGAAGAGGCATGTCGGCCTCAAAACTGCCATCGCGCATGCCGTTGGCCGAGGAGGCCTCGTCGTCGCCGCCAAATGTGCGCAGGAAACCGTCGGGCGCCTTCTCCAGGAGCGCGGTCTTGTCCATGAGTCCTGGCACGGCCGACGAGGCGCAGATGGCGGAGGCGATGTCCACATTGGGCGCATCGCGATAGTTGAGCATGAGAGGCGGGCCGTGCCCGCCCCCTGAGTGCCCAACGCGGAATGGCGTGGCGGAGATGACCAGAGTGCGGCCGGAGCGCTCATAGGCCTCAAGAAAGGTGAGTCCCTTGGTGAAGAACTTGAGCTGCTCCCGAAACGGCTCCGCGTCGTATATGAATCCCTGCTTAGCGCGGCGCCAGATCTTCCACCAAGTGGACCCTAGGCGGGGGAGAGGGGGGGCGTGGTGAGAATGGGGGCGGGGAAGGAGGATCGTGGTGCCTGGTCCCAAGGCGGCCTTGGAAGGGTCCATTCTCCGGCCCCATCACCCGCCACAGAGTCTCAAACCCCTCGTCTGTCTGAAAGAAGTCGCGCAGCTCGTCGTCGGTCCAACAGCACGCGAGCGAGCCGACGATCGAGCCCGCGGACGCGCCAAAGATTACCGACGGGAGGCAGCTGTGTAGGAAGAGCCCCTTCAGGATGCCGAAGTGGTACGTTCCGAGAGCGGCACCACCGCTTAGCATCAGCGCTGGGTTGCCATGCGATGCTTGCTCGCGCTCTACGGCGACGAGCGTGGCCTCCGCCTCTGCCCTCGACGCGGTTTGACCGGTGCTCTGCAGCCAACGAATCGAAGTGCAGACCTCGCTGACAAAATTCTGTACGGGTAGCTTTGGCCCGGTCCGCGCAAACAGGTAGTTCTGCTCCCGATTCACGCCGTACGCGTTTGTGACAAGGCAGCCCTGCAGAGCGGCAATGACTGCTGGAACGTCATTTCTTGCGCGAGCCTGTGCGAGGCGCGCAGTCATCCTCGTGACAGCGTTCGCGTCGAAGAGCCGAGAGTGCTGCTCGCGCCGCCAAGCCATGCGGCCCTCCTTCTCGTCCGCTGCCTCGGCCAATGCGAACCACGATTGGTAGTCTTTTGCATTGTCGAGTCGTTCGAGGAGCGCAGAGATGTCGCCCGGCCGCAGGGCGGACTGAATGAGGTCGACCCCGCGAATGAGAAGCCGCACAAGCGCATAGCATACCAGGTCCACCGCCATCCACAAGATGAGGAGCACGAGCACAGGCCACTTGAGGACCCGCGAGGAGCCCATTACGACGCACTCGAGGATGATGGACCATAAGATGGTCTGCAGCAGCAGGGACTGGACGTCGGACATGCTGGAACTTCCTCACGAGGGCGCGCACGGTGTCCTGCCTAACGTTGTGAGAGCTGTGCAGCACACCGCGAGGACGGTCGAGCACAATCAACCAGGAACGGAAAAAAGCCTCAAGCACGATTCAAACGGAGAAGGCGTGCCTTCCCCCCATCCCTCCTTTATGTACTAGGATTATCCATACCTCCTTTGGGTTGTATGTGTTTTCTTTCTTTAGGGACAAGGCGCAGAACACGGCTTCCACAAGAGCCGCCGTCCGAATTCCCCTGCTCCTCCATGCTCCATCACCCGCCCCGACCCGACCCGTCTTATCTCTTGTCGCAGTCTCTCGCCAAACGCAAGGCAGACACCTGCTTTGATTGGACTTTGTTGTGGATCGGGGGGTCTCTGTCGGCCTTATTCGCTTGTACTTACAACTGCTCGAGTACTGCTGACAGAGAGAAGTTGCGTTGGGGAGCGACACCGATTGCGTTGCATTCGGGCGTATGAAACAAGAGCTACAGCCTACACCCCGTCTCCGTCGTTCCCCATAAGCTAAACGTACACCGCTCGATCTACCCTCTGGCGTCTGGGGTCCCTCAGCGGCGTGCACCTCGATCCTGTACCGTGTTTGTTATGACAACCCCCCCAATGAGCACACCAGTGAGGGAGGGCGAGAAAGAAAGAAAAAAGAAAACATTCATACAACCCAAGGGAGGGATGGGGGACGGCACGCCGCCACCACACAGGGATTTTAAGGAGAGGAGTGGGTGAGTGTGTAGGTGAGTGTGTATAGGTGTATTGTTGGCAAATCAAGACACAGAGCTCACACAGAATCACAGTGTTAGGTGCATTGTTGAATCAATCACAGTGGGAGGAAAGCGGCGAGGATTGTGGTGCTAGCCGTCGCCCACCCTTGGGCGTCTGCCCCTTCCTCTCTCTCTTCGCGCAGTGCCTCACCGATTCTCGCTGCAACCTTCATGCCACTACTATCGATTAATTTTACGAACACTTTACGTTGCATTTGGCCCGCTTCGCTGTACTACTGCCGCATGGCTGCTGCTCTGTGTCGCTTCAGATACGCACCGAGCAGATATGCGCCGGGCGGTATGCTTGCTGTTCCTCCTGTCGTTCGTGTGCGCACGATGGAGTGCTGACAGCGCGCTTCACCCTCCGCAGCTTGCGCAGCAGCGCCGGCTTGCACATCTGCAACGCCGACTGCCGCCCTCACCCGCGCCGCCTCCACCTGTAAAGGTCGAGCATTCAGTGTGCCAGAAAATAGTGACACCAATGATGCCCTACTACGTCGCGACCCACTACTTGGGCTGGGAGGTTGCTTGCAACAAGCTGCGTGCCGTCTCGGCGACTCCGCTGTTTGCATTCGACATGGCGCAGTACATCACAAACACGACGCTGCACCAAGACTACTGCCTGCAGAGCCGAAACAGCAGTTCGCTCACCCGCCAACAGCTTGCCGAGGTGGCGCGCGGGATAAAGACGCTTCCAGCCGGAGCGGTGCTGCATGTGCAGGTTCCGCCCTCCTCCACTAGCCCTGCTCGCCGCCGCTGCCCATGTGCTCTGACGGGTTTCGCCGCGCTCGCCCTCAGGTGAACCTGTTCCCATTATTCATAAGGAAGCTGCTCCCACTCTTGACTGCCGGCATTGTTCTTATTACGGGTCAGTGGCTCAAGCCAGCGATCGAGGTCCTGCCAAAGGGTGGACAGCTGCCACACGCGTACCAGCTCCGGCTCGGATTTGTCACTATCGAGGACGTGGAGCGCGTGCTCAGCTCGAAGCACGTTGTGCGCTGGTACTCTCAGAACGCGCTGGTGGTGCCGTCCGAGTACCACGACAAGTACCGCATCATCCCCTACGGAATCGACTATTACAAGGCGGAGCAGTACCGCCGGTGCCTTCGCGAGTATGGCGACGTCCCAAAGGCCGAGGACCTCTTCCTCTCGCCGCTGCGTGCCACCTCGAGGGTGCGCACGATCCTCCTTAACCTCACCGAGTACCAGGAGGCGCTGCGGCCCTACTTTGTCCGGAGGGGCGTGCACAGGATCGAAAACTACACCAGCTACTGCCGCCGGCTCGCCGGCTCTCGCTTCGTCGTGTCGCCCATCGGCGATCGGCCAGACTGCTTCCGCCACTGGGAGGCGGTGGGACTCGGCGTCGTCCCCGTCTGCAACTGTCCAGATGCGCTGCGGCCGCTGCTCGCGCATGGCTCCGACATGGTGTACGCCTCCGAGGCGGACCTCGAGCAGTACGTGCGCCAACCGTCGCTGCTCAGCTGGCGCTTTCGCAACGCGAGGCCACAGCGGGAGAAGGTCTTTGTCAGCTTCTGGAGGAAGATTATTGCGGCGGACAGCGAGATGATCCAGAGGAAGACCGAGGGCGATACGAAACAGTGGCGAGCTCGAGGCGGCGAGATTGGAAGAAAAGAGATGTTGAGATAATAACTAGACAACTCAGGAAGGAAGTCGGTGTACACTATTAGGCTGTAGGGCGAAGTCACTGCAAGAAAGAAAGAATACACCGCCCGTGCGGGTTTGATCTGTTCCTTTTCTGTTGCTTGCATAGTCCATGGGGACAGGCAAGATCCTCTCTCGGTCGGAGGACACCCGCACTTCGTTTTTCGCGGTGGAAAGCGCTCGAGACGCGGTCTAGCGGTTTTTGTGCCGCGGGCGACCCGACATTGTTTTGTTGAAATGAACTCGAGGGCACAGGACGCGGCATGGACCGGGCACAAACGCCAGGCTACAGACACGGCGTGTGTGGAGAAGTGGAGAAGTTTACCAGCAGCGCTGAGCCGCTCCTCGAGACGTGAGCAGTCGCATAGGACTGCACTTCTCCGCCTTGGACTTTGGCACTTCGATGGCGCCGCCACCGCCCATGGCTGAAGGCTGCAGTGGTCGCAGTTCCTATGGGCTGATGATTTCCTACACCACCCCGACCAGAGAGAAGAAGCACAATACCCCTGCACGGTACGCGGGTCCAGCACTGATGCCGTGAACAGCTGGGGCACGAGCGTCTCCTCCCCGCGCGCGGCCTTGTGCCACGGGCCGCCGACGGGTTTGGGAGGTCCGATGACATGGCGTCTGCCCAGAAAAGAAGATTAATACAATACCCACACAAAAATGTTTTTATCACCATCACTCCGACACAAGATTTTCCACTCCTCACAGCCGCCAACTCAAACAAACTAAAATCTCTCTCCCAACTCAGGGTCGGCCGCTCGAACCGGGGACCGCCACTCGACACATGATCGGCGCTCATCTCGATGTCAGCCGCTCGACCCATGCGATGGTCGGTGGACCTGGGTTCGAATCTGAGGACGACCTGGGTTCGAATCGGAGGAGGACCTGGGTTCGAATCGCCGTTGGCGGTTCATAGGGTACCTAAGGTAGATAGAAATCTTCTGGAGCGTTCCCAGACGCTATTCACAGGCGCGCGGGATGCGTCGGGTGTGAATGGGCATTCTTGCCCTGCCTGTGAGAACGAGCAATGATACCGTGTATGGTACGAGACAGACCCGCCTACAAGTGTGTCGAGCGCACCGAATTCGATCCGGGTTAGTGAGCACTAACCCGAGCTAACCCGTGCTAACCCGGATTTACCGACAGACTCACTTTTCTCTTTTGGGCCTACAAAGTACAGTGTGAATACGTTTCCACCGTATTCCAAAAAAATGCCGAAAACCGACGCACATGCTGTTAGGCTCATGAGACAACGACTTTCCCACTGAGCCACCTTTTGGTTTTGCGCAAAAGGTGGCTCAGTGGGAAAGTCGTTGTCTCATGAGCCTAACACATGTATAAAATGTTCTACTCTCCGCGAATTCACAGCCTTGAGAGAGATTTTTAGCAATCAATACCAAAGAACTGTGTGTGTTTTGTTGTCAGCCTTGTGCACTTGTGATGCCTTTCCCTGAGAATGCACACAACGCCTCGTGTGTAATGCCCTGCGTTCCGCGAGTGCGTGTGCCCCGTCGTCCATGCTAGGACGTGTGTAACACTGACTGACTGACTTGTTATTGAGAAGAAAATACGTCCTATATGGCGCTGTGCGCTGGTCTGTGAGAGGTTGAGGTGCGAGCCCTGGAGGCCCTGGGGATGGGGGGAGACTACCCCTGTCTCCTCTCTCTCTCCCCTGTACGCTAGGTAAGGTAAAGAATTTAAACAAAACAACTCTCTCTCACAGCACACAGGCTCGACTAAGGTAAAGAATTTGCCAAGAAGAAAACTTCGTGTTTTCAATGGCGACGGAGGGTTTGCCGCCTGCAGCTCTCGTGACGGCGCTCGGCTCCGCTAAGGTGCGTTTGCAGCTCTCTGCGGCCCGGCTGGACGCCGGCGCGGCGGACGAGGACGAGATCAGGGTCACGCAGCAGGAGATGCCTCACCTGACTGGCGGCGTGGTCTGGGAGGCGGCGAGGCTGCTCGAGGCCGAGCTGCGAGGCATGGACATCGACTGGCCGCGGGCGCGCGTGCTCGAGCTCGGCTCTGGGACCGGCTGGCTGGCCCTGCAGCTCGCACGGCGCGGCGCCGCCGTCACCGCGACCGACCGGCGCGGCATGCTCGATCTGCTCCGTCGGAATGTGCTGCGCAACCAGAAGCGGTTCCCGTGCACGGAGGAGGAGGCGCGGCGCGGGCGGTGGACCGCGCTCGACGTCGAGGTGGTCGAGCTCGACTGGGAGGAGGAGGGTGTGCTGGCCGGCGAGTCGGCTCACGGGTCGGCTATGACTCGCCCCCTTGGACGCATCGCCTGCTGCTTGTCGTGTGGTAGGCGAGTGGACCTGGCCGTCTCCGTGCTAGGAGGTGTGCAGCACTGACTGACTTGTGGTCGTGTGGTAGGCGAGTGGGACCTGATCGTCGGTTGCGAGGTGCTCTACCTCCGCGAGTTTTACGAGGCGCTCGTGTCTGTCCTGGAGCGGCACTCACGCCCGTCCACGCGTGTGCTCATCTGCTGGCAGGAGCGGAGCAGCGAGCTCGCCCCCTTCAAACGCAATCCAGAGTGAATCATGGAGGGTCACTTGGTAGGAGCGGACGCAAGAAGGCCGCCACCGGCAGCCAGAGTTCCTCGAGCTCGCTGCCGCCGCCGGCCTCTCGCACGAGCGCCACACCACCCTCCGCACCGGCGCCGGCGCCGCGGTGCACGTGCTGCAGCTGCGGCGCCAGACCGCAGTCCCGACTCTGCCCGCCACGCTGCTGCCAGCCAGCCCGCCCTCGCCGCCGCCCTCGCCGCCGCCCTCGCCGCCGCCCTCGCCGCCTCCGATGCCGCCGCCGCCGCCGCCGCTCCTGGCTTTGGGCGGCGCGGACAGCGACAGCGACGATCCGGAGGGGGGGCGGCCACCGGCGGTGTCGCTGGGTTGCGGGGGAAGCCCCGCGGGTGGGTCGGCCGACGGCGGGCACGAGCCGCTCCTCCTCTCGCAGACCGGCAGCTCCAGCCTGCACGCCATCGCACAACGGACGTGACCGGGAGCGTCCCCGACATGTGCATGCACATGTGCTCCCTAGGCACCTTTAGCGTGCACGACTTTCGACTCAACGCGCGCGGAGGAGACTTCAGGCTGAGCGAGCCCGCTGCTGCCGAGGGCGCGGGCGCGGCCGGCGCGGCGTCGGCCGGCGCGGCGTCGGGCGGCGTCGAGATCGAGAGCGTGGCCGACATCGAGACGCTCGACGAGCTCGGCCATGGCGCTAGCGGCGCCGTCTGCCGCGCGCAGCACCGCGGTGGCAAGGACAGCGCGCCACAGGGTCAGCGGCTGTGAGTAGGGACTGTCTTCCGCGCGCGGCACCGCACCACGGGCGCGGTCTTTGCGCTCAAGCAGGCGACCTCCCCACCGAGGTCCCCTCTCTCCCCCCGGATCTCCCCCACATCTCCGCGCTCAAGCAGGTGACTGTCTTCGAGCCTGCCAAGCGGCTGCAGGCGGTCTCGGAGCTGCGAATCATGCGCAAGCACCGCTGCCCGTGGCTGGTCGCCTTGTACAACGCCTTCTACGAGGAGGCGCGCGTGTACGCGGCGGTGGAGCTCATGGACGCCGAGAAGGTTCCTAGAAGGTTCCTGCACGTTCCTAGGCGCGCGTGTACGCGGCGATGGAGCTCATGGATGCCGGCTCGCTCGCCGAGCTGGTCGAGCAGCACCGCGAGGCGGGCGGACTTCGCGACGAGGCGGAGCTGCGGCGCGTGGCTGAGCAGATGCTGCGCGGGCTCGCCTACGTTGGTGATTAATTTTAATCATTAATTAGGCGCGTGGCTGAGCAGATGCTGCGCGGTCTCGCCTACCTGCACGAGCAGCGGCAGGTGCACCTCGAGCCATCTCTCGGCTGGACCTCGGCTGTGCCTCGGCTGGCTCTCGGCTGTCTCTCGGCTGTCTCTCTGCGTACCTCGGCTATACCTCGTCTGTCTCTCGGCAGGTGCACCGCGACCTCAAGCCGGCAAACGTGCTGCTCAACTCGCAGGGCGCCGTCAAGATCTCCGACTTTGGGATCTCGTCGCAGCTCGAGGCGACGGGCGAGGGGATTTGCTCGACGTCGGTCGGCACTTTCGCGGAACGTTCTCGGAATGCCCCTCCCAGGCGACGGGCGAGCTCTGCTCGACGTTTGTCGGCACCACCTGCTACATGTCGCCCGAGCGTCTGCGCGCAGAGGCCTACTCGTACAGCTCCGACATCTGGTCCTTCGGCCTCATCCTCCTCGAGCTCGCCAGCGGCGCCTACCCGTACTCCACCTCCGGAGGCGAGATTCGCCGAGATTTGCCGAGATTCGCCGAGACCAGCGCCTTGCTCACCCCCCCCGTACTCTACCTCCGGAGGCGCATTCTACCAGCTGCTCGGCCAGATTGCGGACGAGCCCGCGCCGACGCTGCCCGCCGGGCACTTCTCCGCCTCGCTGCGGGACCTGCTCCGCCGCTGCCTCGACAAGGACCCGACGCGGCGCCCGACGGCGCAGGAGCTGCTGAGCGACGCGTGGCTGGCGAGCGGGAGCCACTCCCATGCATGACGAGCATGACGCACACCGAGAAGTGCAGCCGTGAGGACCACGGAATGGGGTCGCGAGTCCGCGAGGTCGAAGCACTCGAGGCACTCTCAGCACGACGGAAGAGGACAGAGGAGAGGACACATGCGTACCCCGTGATGGCTGATGCGAGATTCGAGACGCTCGGACCCACAGGTGGCACAGCCGTTGGGCGCTGCACAGCGCTCAGCCGCTCAGCGCTCACCGTACACCGAAACGGCAAGGCTCAAAGGCAACGCGGGGCCAGAGGCAGAGCGCGCGCGCGGCCGGCCGGCGGGCGGCGCGCAGTTCGCCTTTTCTTTGTGGTCGGTACGGGTCATTGTACGGTACACGCGCGCACAGAGACGCACGCAGCGCACAGAGACATGTGCATGTGCATGTGCATGTGCATGTTGTTGTGTGGCACACAACGAGCTACGCGGCAAACCACTCGCCGCGCGTGCGCTCCTCTGAGCCGTAAACGGTATCGGAGACTCTAGAGCGTCGCCGCTCACACGCCGGCTACTACCTCTTCAAGCCTCGCCGCCAGCGTGTCGAGATCTACACCAGCCACGTCCTCGATCTCAGCTTCCGTCATCCAGTCGCGCAGCACGTCGGGAGTGCTGGCCTCTGGCAGCGTGGCCGCAGCTCCCTTCTGCCCCACCTCGCGCGGCTTGAGAAACGCCGACTCGTCCTCGCGTGGCCGCTTGCGGTCGATCGGTGTCGGCCTCTTCGCTATCGGGCGCCGCGTTGGCGAGGCAGCGGCCAGCGCACACGGCGGTGGCCGCCTCCTCTCGCCGATGGCTCCCTCATCAGCCCACCGCCGCCGGGCAGCCGCCGCACCTGTTCTCGCCTGGAGAAGATCTGCGAGGCTATTGCCGCCGCGGGGCAGCGCAGGAGTCGGCGGCATTTGTCGGACAGCGTCTCCAAGCAGAGAGAGAAGAAGGTCCACCCACCTGCCCGACTCCCTGCCGCAGTGATCAAAAACAGCAAAAAAGAATTTTAATGCCATACCACATACACAAACTGGCGCCCTCGCATCTCCACGCCCGGGACACGGGCAGGAGCCCCACGGCATTCAAACTTTCAAAGAGCAACCTGCACCCCACTCCCTCCCTCCCGGACCAGAAGCAATCAAAGCCCTTGTGAAAAGGAAAGGACACGACGAAGGACAAGGGTAGGCGCGAAAAAGAAATACACAGAACAGCCCTAGCCAGGCCCCGCGCTGGCCGCGACCGCGACCGCGGCCGGCTCCCACGCGAGCCGGAACTGCCCTTCGGACGGGGGCCCGCACGCCGCGGCTGGACGGCAAGAGTTGGGACGGGTCAGACAGAGGTCCTCATCGCGCAGAGGGGGGGGCGTCGCGAGTGCTCCGGATGGCCGATGCCACAAAGACGAATCTTTGCAGCGTCCAAAATCAAGCGGTACAAAATCAATGCAAAGCCGATCTTTCGGATTCCGATCTTTGCACAACAAGTCTCATCACGACGTCAAACGTTTTGCGAGGAGTACTACATCTCGACAACGATGCTAGGGTCCAACCCCCCTCTTCTTCAACTGCGTATGGTCACCAGAAAAGGAACCCCGTTGCAACCATGCACCACTCCCTTGCGACGGGGGAGAGCCGGCGCCCACTCCGACCGCTACCCCAGCCCCGGTGGCAGCACCGACTTCGGCGCCGACTCCGGTCCCGACTCCTTCGCCGCCTCCGTCGTTGTCGCCGTCGCCTCCCCCGGCTGGACCGCCTCCGTGCATCCACGGACAACAACAGTCTTCCTCCTGACTTCCTCCCATCTTCCAGGAATCCCTCTCTTTCTCCTCTCTTCACAGGTTCACTCTCTCTTCCTCCTGTCTTCATTCTCTCTTCGAACAATAGGTGCGAACACGCTGATATAACGCAGTAGTGCACTGACTTTTACGAGCAGCGTTGCATCTTTGCAACTTAACCTCCTTGTCGATTCTACAACCGATGTTTTGCGGAGCACACGCGTGTGTTTGGCTCATTTTCCTTTTCCAGTCGCCTGGCAATTCTTGTCCAAGAATGGGCTGGGGCTGCAGAAGCAGCGTATCTCAGTCGTTCTTCACACGGCCATCGCAGAGCAGATTGTGAATGAGCTTGCCTGCGGCGAGGGCGGTCGAGTGCACGGAGCTAAGTGCCTCG
>Ga0115008_10004700_pt1 | contig 11339 bp, 11 predicted proteins | sample FraStrMetagenome_FD_87164 | JGI IMG/M metagenome (GOLD analysis project Ga0115008, IMG submission 87164) | Marine eukaryotic phytoplankton communities from Arctic Ocean - Fram Strait ARC3M Metagenome | ecosystem: Environmental > Aquatic > Marine > Oceanic | place: Fram Strait | collected...
AAAAATACACTTACATCGTTTATTCAAGAAATGGAAACACTATTGTGTCATTTCGATGAGACGACCAGTGCAATCCTCACAACTGATGAGGATGTGATGTCGTGTATCATTCACTATCGTGAGATTCTACAAGAGATGGAGCAAGTTAACGACAAAATGAGGAAAGAAATTGATGATTTTTACAATAAAACCGATTACTTGTATACACAGAAAATGTATGAAAACTTATCAAGCTTTTGCTCAATATGCTCAGAGTAATAAATCAATTTTTAGTCGGATGGCCATCATCCGTGACGACATGAACAGCCATCCTGAATATGATATTAAAGATGATCCAGAGCCGAACAAAATGACTTCCGAAGAGGGCTCTGAAAATAAAGAAAACGCGAAACCTTTGAAAAATTCTAATATTGCAGGAACCAAGAATCAAGCGGTTGTTAAAAAGAGTGGAAAACCGAAAAAGACGCAAAAACACTGGCTCATTCCACAGATGGACATTCTTTCTGAAGGTTTTTAAAACTTAATTTTTCAAAAATAATTTTTTTTTATAGAGGAATTTAATAAACTGACGAGACATGACCGAGGTCGCCTCAAGTACTTACAACTTAAAATTTATCTTGACGAGGTAAGAACTCCGCTTCAATTGATAAATTCATCTTAACTTCTTCGCTTATCAGATAAATGAGCAGTACCGCAAAAAATACGACATTCTGGGCCGTTTTATGAACAAAGTAAAAATAACAGCCGATGAAAAATATCAAGCGCAGACTTTCTTTAATGATGACAATGACGGAGGAAAGTATAACTTGGGTGAAAAAGAACTGGCAGAATGCTCTTTCTACAAAAAAGGTCACACAAAGGTAACTTTCATATTCTGAAGACAATAAGGAGTAACCATTTTAAGGGCCAAATACTCAATATTCTAAAAAATACTGGAAGAATATCGGAAAAACGGAGACCAAAAAAGTCAACTCTTTTTCATCTCAGCAACCCGCGGATCGAAGAAATCACAAAATGAACTCAAGCACTCACTTTTCTGCCACACTTTATTCATTCCCAAAATAAAATTTGAAGTTCACGATTAAAAAACGGTATTTTGCGCGTGAAATGTGCCCGAAGTTATGATCGTTATCTTTTGTCGACGTGGCGGCGAAAATTCTCAAAGTGTAAAACTTAGATTCATCATTTCAAAAAATGAATTTGTTCGATCAACTGAATGAGGGGCCTGTTACTGAAGTAGATATTCCAGCTGAGTTTGACTCAAGAGATATTGCTGGATGGCTTTGGCGGATGCCCATTGTTCTCAAAAAAGAGTACATCACAGGTAAGAATTAGCAAAATGAGGCCTTATGTGTCAAAATTTAATTTAGGGCGACTTTTGTCGATCGTTCTCGATGTCCTTCAAAATCTTGCTCCAATCCACTATCCACCCAAGCTCGTTGAAGAATTCATCGTTTGCTTGGGATCAAAAGTGTCTTCGAACAATTCTTCCGAGGACCGCGTGGCCGTTACACGATTCATATCTTGGCTGATAGACTCCAAAGATTTCTACAGAAAAACCGAGAATTTTGCCTCACTTGAGGCGCTAATTGTTTGGGCATGTGAGAATATGTCGCTCAGCTCGTCGAGTATTTCGCTTGTTGCACTTTTGAGTTCTGTGACTCAACTCAGCTCCGCGTATGTGCCTTTAGTACAGGAAAAATTAAAGGGCGCAGCGAGACAGTATCTTATTGAAGTGATGGAATATAAAGATATTTTTATCAGTCGACTAATAAATTTTGTAATTAGAATTTTCTAATTATGGAAAACCTATCAAAGAATCTTTAATATTCCAAAAAGAAGTCATCCAAAAAAATGAAGGACGCGAAAATATGACTTTGAAACTTCAGTCAATTCGCTTAATCGCAAATCTTGCAACAGTCTCAACGAGCTCGTCGACGTCACAATTTGTTTCCAGTTTCCTAAAGAGTGAAGAAAATCGTCGATATGCACTCAATCTCGCTAAGAATGAGCTAAAAGTAAATACTGGCGGCGTGGAAGGACTCAATGCGGCCTGTTTTTATATTTATGGCGAATGCATAAGAGATGAGCACGCGTTCCTACTCTATGAAGCGCAAACAGCTGATAGGTAAATACAAAATGTAATTTTCATCTCCTTATTTCATTTTTCTTTAGTGAAAGTATAATTGGCTCTTGTTTACGAATAGTCAGCAATCAGTCCGAATTCAACTCCAATAAGATAACACTCGTGCTGAAGCTGCTTTACCATCTCACGAAACTGTCGAGGCCGCTTTCCGATCTGATCGGCAAGCAGATTGCCAAAATTGACGAAGATATTGGGGATGTGTCTCCTCTGAGCTGGGTGATGATCAAAAAGTGTCCTCTGAAACATGGGAGTCTTCCCGCCTGGGCTGGTCGCCTCTGTCTTCACTACTGGTCTGAGAATGACTGCATGGCGGATATTCCTGATTTGCTCCGGAGCGTGCAAAATGAGCTGGCTGGAATTATCAATATTATTGGAAAGACCGGCCATGCGAACGCTGTATATCTCTACCAGAAGATCTTTATTCTTTCAGAGATTATTCAGCTCAGTTCGCCCTCAGAGAGCTCTACTCAAGTTGAGGAAGAGGGTGATCCGATTCTAGGTAAGCTTGCTGATCTTCATTTTTCCTCATAATTGTCCTAAGAAACTCTAGAAGAAATTGCCAAGCTAAAGCTCGAGGGAAACTTTATCGCAAAAGGTTTCTGTGGACTCGCTGCTTGGCTAACTACTCCACCCAAACACCTCAATATTCACCTGAAAAAATACCTACGCCATCTTGTCTTCTGCAAAGACGACAAAGACGACGCCTTGTACGGAGTGAAAATTCTGCGGAAATTCAAAGAGTCAACAATTGAAACGACGGACTTCATATGCATCGCTGAGAGCGCTCAAGGAACCAGTAGTGAGAAGAGTACTGCAAAGAAGCGATCTTTCAGCGAAATCTCAAATGTCGAGTGTGATGACAACAAAGAGAACCAGCCGGCTGGGGAGGCAAAGAAAAAAGTCAGTCAATGGAACTCAATGATTGAGGATGAGTATAAACGACAGATCAGGTACTCTTTTGACGGAAAGATCGACTTGCGAAACTTGATACTTTAAGAGGTTTGGAGCTGCTATTGGAACAAGAAAGAAACTCAAGGCGAGGTCTCGAGGAGTACATCTCTAACATGTCCAATTCTGATCGATGGTGGCAAAAGAACATCATTGACCTGAGCAGTGACAATCACGCTTTGATACAACAAGGTAACCTCCGAGTTAGCAATTGAAGCTACTTTTGATTTAGTGGAAGCTCATTCCGAAAGAATTGACGAGCTTCAAATTAAAAACTCAAAGTATCAACGAGAGCTCAAGAATCACCGAGGAGAAGTTTCGGAACTACGATCCAAACTAGAAAAAGCAGACTCTAAAGTCTATACTTGTAAGATTTTATAGTGTTAATCAAAGTTATAAATTTTATATTCAAGTGACAAATGAAATTGCGGACAACAGAAAGAACGCAAATGAAGCCATGGCGAATCTGCAGCGTCTTTTTGGTGGCAAGAAGCCCTTTTGACATGTCACTTTCTATAACTGCCACAACTTTTCACATTCCGATCAATAAAGTTAATTATTTGGATATTATCTTTTGCATTTTTTAGATAAAATTTTTATCGAGTTTTTAACAAGAATGAAGTAAAATGAAGTCGTTCAAAATTCTGAATCCGATTGAAATTTCTATCGAATCGTTCGAAATCGACACCAAAGATATTGCCTGGTATAAAATCATCGTCAAAACTTGCGAAACGAGAACTTGGTCCGTGCTCAGGCGCTATTCTGAATTTGACACGCTCCATTCAAATATCAAGTCAAATATCAAAGGAATAAAACTCCCGCCAAAGAAAATAAGAAAGTCTGATGATTTCCTACAGAGTAGGAAAAACGAGCTGGAAAAATATTTGAATGATGTGATAGAGGCCGTGAACGAAAACGTGCCTGTTGAATTAGTGAAGTTCCTCAAACTCGATTTATTTGAGCCATATTCTGTGCTCTACGAGTTAGCTTTTTTGTTAAAAAAGGTATTCTTGGTTAAAATTAAGAGAAAGCTTTAAAATTATAAGATAAAGAAATGCATCCAACTATCTTCTCTTCAACTCAACGCGCTGTTGCTGATATCTTCCGACTCCGATCTTTACCAAGAAATCACTCAACAGTTTTCACAAATAAAAATCGTGAAAATAAAAGGATCTTCTAAATGCGATCTCCACTACAGCAGCCTTTCACGCGAGAATCTCGCGGTCAGCGTTGCGTATTTTACGAGCGCGCACGAACTTTCATTGCATCATTGTTACGCGGAGAATATTCGCGGTTTTGATAAGTTGAAAGGAACGCTGAGAGTGTTGTCTTTTGAAGGACAATCGAAGTCGATTAGCACTGTCCTGGCAAATGGAGGTGATTGTCAATTTAGAGAATTTTTATGATGAAAATAATTTTTAGACTCAAATCCGTGGGAAATGCTTACGCGAGTTAATTTTACGAAGTCTAAATTGAATAAAGTTGATCTCAATATGGGTAAGTTGTCTTCTTTTTCTTCGAAAAAATCAAAAAAAAATCCAAAGAGCTCTGCCCGAACCTGGAAAACTTGAACCTGGCTGGCAACAGGCTAATAGACATTGAAAACCTGGAAACGCTGATGAAGCTCACGATTCTTGACTTGTCGCACAACGGCCTAACAGCTCCTACATTTCTCTCGCTCGGGAACATTTCTATGTTGAACATTTGTGGCAATCAGATTTCATCGCTGAAACCTGTCGGACGACTTCTTGGACTGATGACGCTCAACGCTTCGAAAAACAAAGTTGAAGATATTGAAGAAACTGTGCATTTGAACAGACTTCCGATGCTAACTGAAATCGACTTTTCTGAAAATCCAATCGCTCAAAAACTTGATTATCGCACTCAAGTCCTGGCAAGAGTACCAAGAAGAGCTCAGGAGCTAATTGTAAGTCACTTGTTAATTTTAAAAGGCTATCTGTGATCTTCAGATCGACGGAATCATCCCGTCTCAAGAAGAACTATCAATGGCGAATATATTTTGTGCCTTACGTGATGCCGAGAACAAAAAAATCACCGCACCATCAAGTCGGCGAAATTTCGCGCTTGAAACGAAAACGATTCTTTAAAATTGCTCTCGCTATCCGCCCAGATCAAGCTTACTATCAACTTATTCCTCATTTATTCTTATTTGCTCCATGTTCCAGACCTACTTTCAACTAATGATTTATCACTCATTCAATCATAAAATAATTTGTCTTGTTATTTCAGAATGTTTTCGTGAACTTGGGTGAAAACTATTTAATAATGGAGCGGTTCTTCACCTTAGAAGTGCTAAAAACGATCCCATACTATCATCTCTGCATTGAACTAGTCCTGATTTACTGCATTTATTGGCTTTACTTTTCCCGCCCACAGCGGAATCAAAGAAGACCTGAGCTCACGCCAGCAGAAAAGCAGAAACTTATCGGTAAATAACCAGTTTTTAACTATGAATGATTTTATCATAAGATGAGTGGCAGCCAGACCCGCTAGTTCCGGTTGTTGAAGAAAGTCGAGATCGAATCGTTGAACATCTTCCTGGTTCAAAGATAATCGTCGATCGAGATGAGTGTCTCGATTTTGGAACTTTTAATTTTCTCGCTCTTCGCAAAGACGATGCTGTCATTGGCGCAGGGATGAAGGGAATTCGAGACTATGGCGTTGGAAGTTGCGGACCAAGGGGCTTTTATGGGACCTTTGATGCGCATATTTATCTTGAAGAAGAAATTGCGAACTTTCTCGGAGTAGATGAAGCAATTTTGTACAGGTATCTTTATAAATGACGCTCATTCGCTTATAACTTCTGTAGCTATGGCTTTTCCACAATCGCTACTGCCATTCCTGCATATGCGAAAAGAGGAGACCTGCTTTTTATCGATGAACAATCAAATTTTGCGATTCAACAAGGTGCTAAAGCTTCTCGCTCAAAAATTCACTGGTATCGCCACAATGACATGGAACATTTGAAAGAGCTCCTCGACGCGCAGGCAGAATGTGAAGCAAAGAATCCTAGAAAAGCAAAAGTAACGCGAAAAATAATCATCGCGGAAGGAATTTGCCAAAACACGGGTACAATCGCGCAGCTGAAGACGATGATCGACTTTAAATACAAATACAAAGTCAGAGTTTTCCTCGACGAGTCAAACTCGTTTGGCGTACTTGGTGAAACCGGCAAGGGGTTGACGGAACATTTAAACGTAAGAACTTTCCTTCGCCTTCTAGAATAACTGGAATTGTAGGTTGATATTCTCGATGTAGATCTTATAAGCGCAGAAACAGAGCGTGCAATTCCATCTATTGGTGGTTTTTGTGCTGGTTCGGCATATGTTGTCGACCACCAACGCCTGGCCGGGCTCGGTTACTGTTTCTCAGCCTCATTACCTCCATACCTCGCCAGAGCGGCGTCAACTGCTCTCAAAATTATTCAAAATGAGCCAACGCGGCTGTGCCGCCTCCGTGCCAATGCGAAATTCTTCCATAAACAGCTTCAAAGCGCTGTTGAACACTCACATGTCTTTGACCTGACGGGGGATGAAATAAGCCCAATCAAACACTTACTTCTCACACATCCAAACAATAATGAAAACCTCAAAGCAATTCAGTCGTTAATACAGTCAGCTCAATCACAAGGCATCGCTCTAGTCAGCGGTGAGAAGCTTGAACAAGACAGAACTTGCAAAAATACTTCAATAAGGTAAAGAATCTTAATTTAACCGCCAAACAAACATTTCAGACTTACTGTTTCTGCTGCATTTTCTGAAGACGAGCTATCAAGCTGCGTCAGCGTTCTTTCAGGCCTTATCAAGAAGCTTTCTGTTTCCAAATCTGCTATTTAAAAACCACCTTATTTTTCATTCGCTCAAAGAAAAGCGGCGTGCTAACTAACTATAAATAAAAATTTCATATTTTTGCACTTATGTATAAATCAATTATGTTACTTCAAACTTTATTTCAAATATAACTTTAATTAGAATTTTAATTATTTTGCCTAAATTTCAAGATGTAAATGAATGGGAGAAGTCAGGTCCGCGAGGGAGTCGATTTTCTACACCGTTGTTCTTGCAGCGACGATTGCTTTGCTTTATACTTTTCAAGCTGAGTTTCAAGATTCGTTGCCGATCAGATTTTCAAGTTATGATGAGATTGAAAGTGTTTTTGGTGTGTTAGAAAATGCTGAAGAAAGCAAATATGATTTTGAATCCGAGAGGAGCTGTAATCATACATTTTATGAGCTCACTCATGGAGAGGGTAAGTCGACACACAGCAAATCAGGTCATTATCAGATTTCAGAAGGCAGATTAGACAACGGGACACTTACTGGTGTCCACATCTTTCTCAGACATGGACATCGAACAGCAATGGATTCAAAGCGAGCGAAAAAAACTCCTCGAAATCTTTGTGACATCCGAAGCACTGTAAAGAAAATGATGATAAACCAGAAAGCCTGTTTTACGTAAAAATGCCTATTTTTGACCCACTCATAAAATTTATAGGTCCACACTAGAATCAGCAATGAGTGTATACACTCAATCCGACAAGTGTATTTCTTCTCAGCTGACTGCTCTCGGTGTGGAACAGCACAAACGACTAGGAAGCTTTTTACGAAGTCGATATTCAAGCTTTACACCAGATTTTGCCGTTCACTCGACGACATATTCGCGAACATTTCTCTCCGCGCTGTCTTTTCTCTCGACGTTTGATACTTCTATCTGTACGAAAACTGCTATCCTGCCGACTAAAGATACATACTTTCGTGGTGAAGCAAAACCATGTCCAAGCTCGATTCTCCTCAAAAAACATTTTAAAGAAAAAACTTGGACAAATACATCTATTGAATATCGTCAAAAACTGACAAAATTATACAAAGACACATGGGTTGACGTTATCGCTGATCAGCTGTTTATTGAGAGCTGTTCGTCTTCTTGTTTTTCTCATCGATGCAAAACGTCTGCAAAGCATGAAAAATGCCTTACAGATAATGATTTTAAAAATTTTACGAGCATGGTAGCATCTGTAAATTATGAGTACTTCAAAAATGAAAACTATCAAAGACATTCATATTTATCAGTAAAACCTCTTATCAAACGACTCTTCTCTGAAACACAAAGTTACCAAATCTACTCAGGCCACGACTTGACAATCGGTGCAATTCTTTCCTACTTTGACTTCTTTCCCTCTTTTCGGATTCCATTCGCCTCCCGAGTTGTTTTTGAATTCTTCGAAGGTGATAGCTTCCGGTTGCTCTTCAATGGTGTTCAAATATTTCCAAAACTTCTAAATCAAACCGTTCAAATAGCAGAATTTTCTGACGAGGAAAAATTTAAAAAGCTCTTTCCGAGTTCAAAATCAATGAAAGACGCCTGTTCCAAGCAATTAATTAAAAACTTCAGACGTCGGAAACGTCATTTGGATTCTTAAATTTCGAATCAGCTATTTTAATTTTACGTGTTTTTTATCTAAAAAATGCTTCATTTCTAAAAGTTACAAGTTGTAACTTACAACTACTTAAACTTCTAACCTAAGGTGTAGGTTTCTCGGATACGCAAAAAAACCGAAAATATTACCCACTGTCATCCTTCCAGTTCCATAAAAAAATGCTGATGTAAAATTTAATTTTTTAGACTGTAAAAATGGGTATTTGAAGACCTCGTTAATAATGGTCGTTCCTGGCCGTGGTAAAAGAGTTCTCGTTGTTCTTGTTGGTTTTTGTGTGTTGTCACTTTTTGTTGTGAATGTACGGTATTTATTGTGTTCAAAATTTAAAAGGCCCTTAGCTTATCGACAATGAAGGACTGAGCTACAACTATCAGGAGCCTTTGCTTGCCGATTTGAATGTTTACTGCAATCATCCTGATTCACGATTAACGGGCGCTGAAGGCCGTTTGAGCTCAAAGAATTTCGAGCTCGTCGGCGCAACTATTTTCATCAGACATGGCGAGCGCACTCCCATGGGAACAGGTAGCACTCACTTCTACAGACCAGACAGCAACGCTTTTTTTCCAAGTTTTATTTTTGACGCACATAATTTGATTAACTCATAATCTTTTGATTTTAAGAAAACCTGAGCTGGAACGAGTGCAACACAGGCTCCGTGGTAAATCAGCTTATTTCTCGATATTGGAGTTGTTTACACCCCGTTGCGATCAGCCTTTTGCGCGGCCTTGCCAGAGACAATAAAAAGTGCCAAAGTGCGCAGCTGACACTCAACGGCGTTGCTCAACACAAAAAACTTGGAAAATTTTTTAAATATCGATATGGGTAAAACGAGAGAAATCTTGAAAGAGATTTTTTATAAATTTTTGTAGCTCACTTTTCGGACGAGATACCGAAATAATCTCGACACAATACTCGCGTACGATTATGTCACTTCTTTCCTTCTTGACCGAATTCAAACCGAATTGGTGCCAAAGCGAAAAACCTCAATTTAATCTGACAGCTACGACGCACAATTATCATTTCTCAAAGACGACCTGCGACGCTGTGGATTTACTCATAAATAAAGCGCCGAAAATCGACAACAGCACTTGGACGATTGACCTTGCGTACATTAAAAACCTGTTTGAAAATAAGAACTCAAATGCTGACGATTGGGATGGAAGGTAAGTGCAAAAAATAATTATATAAATCAAGTTGACATTTTAGGAAAAACCCAGAGACTATTGCTGATTTTATCAGAGCGAAATATTGTCCATCCAAAAGACTTCCAAAAGTATAAGGCCTCTATTTTTGATCAGAAACTAATACGGTTCTAGCTATGCATGGCAGATCATGGAATGAGCGAGCAAAGGGATACTTGTGTAACGATGGCAGACTATGAGAACTTCTTTTCAACATACAATTCCCAGTTCAGTAGCCGCGCTCACGAAGTTAATTATCTACGCTCACGATACCTTGCCGCCTATCCCATGCTAATCTATTATGTTTTGCGGCCGACAACAGATACTAGGCTGAAAATTCTTTCAGGTTTATATAAAATACAAAAGGTTAAATTCAACACAAACTTTAAGGACACGACATTGACCTCGAAGCGGTTTTAACGACTCTTGGAAATATTCAAGACGTCCACGTCCCTTACGCATCGCGCCTCGTTATCGAAACTTGGAAGAGGCCGAAAAATCCAACTCGATTTTATCGCATTTTGCTCAATGGCCAAGTACTTGTCATCCCGCATATACCTACTGCCGAGCCCAACACAAACGTCGCTAATCTTAAGCTTCTGCAACACGCCGAATTCGAGGACTACATGTCCAATGTTCAACAAACTCTTTTCTCGCACAAGGACGCGTTCAGTCCCGAAGTCTATTCAAACTTATGTAGCCAAACATATACGGAACAACTACTAGAAATGTAAAACAAACCTATCTATTGTATTGTGCAAATACCGTTGCCATTTATTCTATTCCATCATTCAGTTCATTTAAACAATTTAAGTTATGTTTTATGATTTCATATCTTTAGAATGGGATTCGGAGGAATGCCACAAGGGAGAGGCGGAGCCGCCAGTCAAGGGGGATGGCAAAATCGCGCGGGAATGGTAATTTTGAAGGGCGAATTGAAAAACTAATAATTAAGAATGAATTTGGCGGTGGTCAGCAGCAAGCACAATCGAAAGGGCTTCTCGGAGGAGTTGTCGGCAGCGTCGTTCTTCCCCTTTATCTCATCATAGTATTCAGCTACGCGCTCTATCTTTTCTTCAGAGGTACTTTTACCATATCATCCTCATTTTTACACTATATTTAGCTCGAAATAAGGACTCCGAAGGCTCAACAAAAACATCTGACAGGAAAAAGGAAATCAATGATCTGCAATCGCGACTCGATCGTACTGAAAAAGCACTCAACAAACTCATCCAGGCAACTGAAAAGCTTCAGAATGCAACTCAGGACGACGAAATAAAAAAGATTTTCAAAGAATTCAGTGAAGAAAATAAACAAGCTGTTGAAGATATTTCTGCTCAATCAGAGAGCGTTTCGGTCGATCAGTCATCAGAGGAAGTTTCTAGCTCCGCAAACGACGACGCCACCGCCTCGGATGAGATTTCTGAGTCACTCGATGCAGAAGAATCGCTTTCTTCGCCAATTTCTGCTCCGACTGAGAGCTCAAGTCAACAAGAACTGACAGAGGAAACTAATTCTGATGATGATTCAGAAGTAATCTCAGAGCCGGAAAAGATATCAAACGAATCTATCGAGGAGATCTCTCAGGACAAACTATCCGAAGACGA
>Ga0115008_10004701_pt1 | contig 11338 bp, 2 predicted proteins | sample FraStrMetagenome_FD_87164 | JGI IMG/M metagenome (GOLD analysis project Ga0115008, IMG submission 87164) | Marine eukaryotic phytoplankton communities from Arctic Ocean - Fram Strait ARC3M Metagenome | ecosystem: Environmental > Aquatic > Marine > Oceanic | place: Fram Strait | collected 2012-06-18
GCGTAATTTCTATTATCGTAGAATCAATACAAGGAAATCATGGAAGAATGACAAGGGCTCTTTTTTGCTGGGCGTATTTTTTTGTTCTGTTCTTTACGTCAAATGCGTTGGCTGATAGTCGGCGAACTACTGCGTATGATTATGATGCGTCAGGTAATATTGTTTCTGTTAGCACGGAAAGTAGTGATGCGCTACCGGTGGTGTTATCGGTCCAGCCTTCCTCTGTAAGAATAAATACACCATTAGATATTACGATTATTGGTACAGGGCTCAATGAAGTACTGATCAGTACCGATGCAATCGGTTTAGTTGTTGCTGACATATTAACAACAGAAACCCAAATCAATTTAACGTTAAGTGCGGATAAAACGGTACCACTCGGTGCGCATACCTTACTGTTAACAACGTTGTTGGGTACTGCCAGCGCAGAAGTAGAGGTGTTGCCGCCATTACCGCTACTCAATATTGCCCCGGTACCCGTTGTTGTACCAGTCAATGGCGGTAGCGTCGCGCTAGACCTTCGCCTTACGCTCAGTGACCTGCAAGATCATATTATTAATCTTTCTGTCAGTGACGAAAGCATTGCTACAGTCACTCCCGCAACCGTTACTATCACGCAAGGAGACGTCGTTCCTAGTGAAGTTGTCACTCTCGTCGGCGGGCTTGCAGGCACCACGCAATTATCAATAAGCTCTGCCACATTGCCAGACCGAAATCTCTCGGTACAGGCTTCAACTGAATTCACCCAATCGATTGGCGATAACAACCGCTTTTTCTCATCAATACTCGGTGTTAACAAAGATTCCCCCGATGCTGAAACTGAATTACGTGGCCCGGTTATTGGTTTGTTAGGCGTTGTTAAAGGTGAGTTTATTTCGCCAGTCAACCAACAAAATGAACATCACCTTAGTCAGTCACTCATCGCTCTAAAAGGGCGTGGCATTCAATCCATTAATCCTCTTAGCGTTTTGTCGGGCGCAAATACCGTTGATCTTGTTGTGTCGGGCGCTGGTTTAAATGCAGTCGATGCGGCATCCGTTATTCCCTCTGACGGTGTGACACTAGGAAGTCCTATAGCTTCAGCCGATGGCCTAACAGTCACTATCCCAATCAGTGTGGATAACGATACCCCCTTTGCATTGCGTCAACTGCAACTCAGCGCGGCGGGTCAAAGCATTGGCAATATCACATCAGATGCAGACCGCTTTTATATTGGTGGCGGTGTGCCGATAGTGAGTCATGTAGAGCCCATTACGGTAAGCCGTCTCAGTCACTTTACGCTTGAGGTGGTCGGACAAAACCTTCACGCTGCCAATGGGGTTATTATCGAACCGTCAGCAGGTTTAACTATCGGTGGTGATTTAACGGTTAACGAAGAGGGTAGCAGTTTATCGGTTTCTATTGCTGTCGATGAGTTTGCTGATCTTGGTCCGCGAGTGGTTAGGGTTGATACCGTCACTGGCTTATCTACGGCGACATTACTCCCCAGTAATACCCTGCATATCACTAACGGCCCTGGTGACACACTTACACCATTAGTGGCCGCTGCGGTTGGCATCTTTAAAGCCGATGCCACACAATCAACGCGCGAACTTTCTACCAGCAGTGCTGTGCTTGCTATTGCCAAAGGCACGCACTTATCTGCCTTATTGCCTAGCGTCGAAACTATTGGCAATAGCTTTACCTTAACGGTAGAAGGCGCGGGTTTAAATGCCGTAGACAGCGTTAGCTTTGTGCCCAGCCAAGGCGTAGCTGTAGGCAGTATTGTACCTGCCGTTGATGGGCAAAGTATTGCAGTAGATATTACGCTCGCCGCCAACGCCGAAACATCACTACGCCAAATTCAACTTGCATCAGCGGGTATTCCTGTGCCTGTAGCATCACCACAAGCTAACCGTTTCCGCATTGTGCCACCACAACCCAATGTTGTTTCCGTTACGCCGTTAAATATTCAAGCGGGCGCAGCGCCAACGCAATTAATGATTCAAGGCAGCCGGCTTAACGATGTTATCGATGTTTTAATTATTCCAGCCGATGATATGACAATAGGCTTACCCGTAGAAAGTACCGATGGTACACAGATCACGATTGCTGTTGCCGCCTCGGCGAGTGCGGTTAGTGGTAATCGCACCGTGGTCGTACAAACAGCGGGTGGTCAATCCAGCGCTGTCGCAGGATTAAATAATACGCTAACAGTTGTCAGCGAAATTACTAATATTGCAACACCTATTTTGTCAGCTGTACTCGGTATTAATAAACTAGAAGAGCCGACTAACAACAACATTAATCAGCTGGTTGTTTCTGGTGATCTTACCGTCGATAAACTGATTGACGAGCCCGCTGGGCAACAAGGCATTGCATTACAAACACCCGTTGTCCAGGTGGTTAAAGGCAGCTTCGCAACCGCTATTAACCCAAGCATTGTCTCTATTGGTGAAACCATCAATCTCACCATTAGCGGAGCCGGCCTTGATACGGTATCTACGGTTAGCGTTGAACCATCCGATGGTTTAACCGTGGGTAATTTCTCTGTTAATGCAGAGGGCACGTTAATTACTGTTTCAGTCGATGCCGATCTTACGGCGCCACAAACACTTCGCCAAGTTACGCTCAGTTCTGCCAGCGGCCAAGTTTTATTTACCGAGCCGAGTAATCGCCAGCTATTGGTTGCTGATGATCCACCCGTAATTACTTCTCTAGAACCCCTTTTAGTTGTGCAAGGTGGCACGACCTCCATGGTGATACGTGGCGACAATTTACAACTAGTCACTTCGATTAATGCCTTGCCTGCAACGGGACTGTTATTTGATGACCTTCAATTTAATGCCGAAGGCACAGAGATTACGGTAGATGTTGTGGTGGCGGTTGATGCGCTTTCAGGCCCTAGAGTGATTACAGTAACCACGCCAGGGGGCACTAGCAGTGCTGTCGCAAGTGAAACCAATACATTAACGGTGGTGGAGTGATGATTATCTTGGACAGTAGTTAAAGCTCTCGGCTATGACGAAGCCTTTAACAAACGCGACGCACCACAACCTACGAATACAGTTTTAAACGGATATGAAAGGACTAAGATCATGATGAATAAACCTATTTTATTAAGCGCAATATTACTAGCGTCCAGCCCCATACTTTGGGCATTTGAAAGTGGCAGTGATGATTCTGATGGCGTTTTATCACCAGTGATTTCAACACAGGTAGCGGCAAAGGCCGATGGCATTTATAACTTTAGCAGTATTAATATTCCGGCGGGTGTAACGATTAGCTTTGAAAAAAATGCCGCCAATACACCGATTACATTATTAGTAAGTGGCGATGTTACCGTCTCAGGTACGATTAATTTAAACGGTGGTGATTCAGCCGATGTCGGCGCAGCAGGTAATGGCGCATTAGGTGATGATGGTTTGCCGGGTATTGGTGGCCCAGGCGGTTTTGATGGTGGTCTAGGTGGCACCGTTGCTAATGTTCTTGGTGCAGCAGGTGTAGGCCCTGGTGGCGGTGGGGAAGCGCGGGGAAATGTAACGGGTGCGAATGTGAATCAACTAGGCAGAGGTTGCGGTGGCGGTGGTGCAGGCTTTGCTGTGAATGGAGTAATTGGAGGATCCAGCTCTCCATCATCTCAACCTTACTGGTGTGATTCGACGGACGATAGTGGCTTTGCTGGTCAAGCCTATGGTAATACCTCTTTGTTACCGTTACTTGGCGGTTCAGGTGGCGGCGGTGGTAGCGCTGGTTTTTCATTTTCAGGTTCTGGCGGAGGCGGCGGCGGGGGCAGTTTATTAATTGCAGCAAGCGGTACAGTAACGCTGAATGACAACAGTGAGATTTTAGCTAGTGGCGGTAGCTCAGGTGATTCAGATGGTAGCCAGGCCGGTGGTACAGGTGGTGGCGGTAGCGGTGGCGCTGTGCGTATTGTCGCAACCACCATTAGTGGTAATGGCGATATTGTAGCTAATGGTGGTGCACGAGGTTTGTACCAAGGATCAACTAGTCAGCTACATCGAGGTGGTTTGGGTGCCGTTGGTAGAATTCGTTTAGAAGGCGAAACCATTACACGCACCGAAACAACAACGCCGCCGTTTACTGTTTCAGAGCCACAAGAAGTTTTTCTTGCTGGTTTACCTTCCTTGCGTATTACCACGGTTGCCGGCCAAGCTGCGCCGTTAACGCCTACCGGTAATGCCGATATTACTTTGGCCGCGACTGAACCCAACCCTGTGGTGATTGAGTTTGCTACAACGGGTGTCCCTCTCGGTAGCACCATCAGTCTTACTATTACACCCGTTAGCGGTGAACGTATTGATGCGCCATTAAGCAGTGCTTTATCGGGCACGGTAGAAAACGCAACGGCATCAACCTCGGTTAATTTACCCGATGGTCCCTCCGTTTTATTAGCCGAAGTTTCGTACCAAGTCACCGTTGCAATGGGGCATGAGTACTCAATTTTTGCCGAGGGCGAACAAGTGGCCAGTGTGCGTTTACGCTTAGACCCGATTAAAGGAGCGTTGACAACGTTTATTACCGAGTCGGGTAAAGAGTTTACTTATCCATCGCATCAAGTTGCTAGTTAAGTGAGCAGTGAATTGCCAGTGTAAAACCGCGCGTCAGCAAGTAGTCGGTAAATAGCAACCCCGACTACTGCTTGGCCCGTTTAGCAGTTCTATCGTCGACAGTAAAAACTCAATAGTATTTAAGATATCAGCAAGTAGGGATAGCGGTGACTAAACAACGAAATAGCCAGAGTAACTCGCGTGCTGATTTTATGGGTTCCCCACAAAATCGGTTCATTATTATTACGCTTCTTTTTGTTTCGCTTGTATTGGGCTCAATAGGGTTTAGCTCAATAATTTTAGCGCAATGGCAAGATACTACCGATGCGCAAGAACTCATTGCTGTTGCCAATGACCCACGCGCCATTGCGATTAATGACGCGACACAAATGGCCGTTGTTGCTCATACAGAAGGGCAGCAGGTTTCGATAGTTGATCTGTCATTAGGGCAGGTAGTCACGCAAGTCGCACTTAATGAGCCAGAACCCGGCGCGATGGTTTTAGCGCCACTAGCCAGTAAAGCGTATATCACTCACGCTAATGGTTCCGTCAGTGTGGTTGATACCGCTAACCCCCAGTTAATAGATGAGTGGAGTTTAACGGGCACCTTAGAAGATATTTTATTGTTGCCTGATAATGAAACCTTGCTTATTGCTGCGCGTCAGCCACGTCAGTTACATTGGGTTAACCGCAGTGATGGTGTTGTCCAACAATCTGTGGCACTCACTGACCGAGTCGATAGCCTAGCATTAGATAGCAGCGGCACACGTATTTTAGCGGGTAGTCGACATGATGGTGTGTTGATATTAGACGCAATAACCGGCGCACAACTGGGAGCGATACCGGTAACTGGAATCGTAAGACATACCGCATGGTGGGAAAGTGGCAGCCGTGTAGTAGCAGTCACCAATGAAGCATTATATTTAATCGATATCGAAACCTTTTCGATAACGAGTCAAGCAACGTTAAATCAGCGACCTTATGGTTTGGTTATTCAGCCTGATACCGATATGGCTTATGTCGGTAATCGCGTGGAAAAATCGGTTGATATTATTGACCTAAACGCATTAACAGTCGCCGAAGCTTTTCCGCTGCCACACAAACCAGAAACAGTCACATTCGATATCACCACCAGTCAGGTTTATGCGACATTATTTGTTGAAGGTACATTGGTTCGACAAAATATCGCCGAACCTATTATGTCTAATTCGATTAATTTACAGCAGTATTTAAGTGATATTGCCATTAGTGAATCCACTCATCAAGCGGTTATTGTTGCCGGAGAAGAGCTCGCTTTTACCGTTGATTTAGATGATCGCAGCTTTGCATCTATTAACCTACCTGTTGGTGCTACAAAAATAGCCATCGATAATTTACGTCAGCTAGCCGTTATTGGTAGCAATGACAATACACCCAGTTTATATTTTATTGACTTATCCAGCGCCACTGTTTTACCCGATAGCGTGACGATTCCCAACGGTATTCACCGAGTTGTTGTTGATAGTGAACATGGCCTAGCGTTGGTTGTTGCCATGGATAAAAAAACACTTCACCTTATTAATCTGGATAGTTTTGCTGAAGTTGGCGTACTCAATACCACCGGCAAGTTCAAAGATGTTGCGATTCATTCAGGCAGAAATAAAGCCTATGGCATACATCGCAACACCGACACCAATGAGCATACATTACGCGCGATAGATTTAAGTGTGCCGGCATTTGGCACGCAAGTCATAGAGTCACTTGTTAGCTTAGCGGCAAAGTCAAAACGGTTAGCGATCAATACGCAAAATGATACAGCGATAGTGATCTCGCAAGAAAGTAACGTCTTACAGGTCGTCGACTTGCAGCAAAATATCATAAGCAGCGAGCAAGTGTTTGATGAGCGTCCATCGGCAATAGCAATAAACCTTAATACACAGTTAGCCGTTATTGCTAGCAAGTCAACCGACCAGTTAGCCTACTTACAGCTCGTTGATGAAGCCTTAACTCAAAATGCAAAGTGGATAAATAACCCGCGTCGTTTAGCGATTAGCGAAGCGAGCAATCAAGCGTTGGTATTAACGGGACGCCCAGGCGAAATAGTCTTTGTTGATTTACCCGAAACCTTACCTACGCTGAGTTTTATTAGTCCAGCAGAAGGTGCCACTTTAGATACCTTAACGCCAACATTAGAGCTTGCTTACAATGATCCGCAAGACGATATTGATACTAACTCATTAACGATTTTATTAAATGGTACGCCGTTAACGGTTAGTTGCACTTTTGTAGCAAACCCAGCAGAGAGCGGAGGTGTGGCAAGCTGTGTGCCCAGCCAAGATTTTGTTGCTGGCCCAGTCACATTGACTGCCAATATAGAAGATTTTAATGGCAATATCTCAGCTGATGCCACACTGTCATTTACGATTAATCCAGAAAACCAAGCGCCTAGTTTTACTTCTGTTCCTGTTACTACGGCAACCGTAGGTGTGAACTACAGTTATTTAGCCCAAGCGGCGGATGCCGATAACGATACATTGAGTTATGGTTTAAGCCTGTCACCCGCAGGCATGCAAATCAATACCAGCACCGGCGAAATTAATTGGTTACCAACAGTAGAAGGTGACTACAGTATTATTGTGACGGCAAGTGATGGTGAAGATGAAGTAGAGCAGAGCTATACGCTTACGGTAGAAGAAGACCAAACTAATTTGCCGCCTGAATTTACCTCTACACCATTAACCATTGCTACCGTTGACCAAGAATATAATTATTTTGCAGTAGCAACAGACCCAGACAGTGATCCTTTAACTTATAGCCTAGTTACTGCACCATTAGGCATGCAAATAGACAGTGTCACGGGTGATATTCGTTGGACACCACTAGAGACAGTTAATCAATCAGTCACCGTATCCGTGAGTGATGGTGATTTATCGGTTGAGCAAAGCTACAGCATCAGCGTTAATTTTGATCCCGCTAATTTACCGCCAACGCTAGCCCCCATTACCAATCAAACGATTGCTATGGGCAACCAAGTAACATTGCAACTTGCGGGAGAAGACCCAGAAGGCGAAGCAATTACCTACAGCGCATCGCCATTGCCTTTAATGCAAGGTGCGAGCTTTAATGCGATCACCGGTCGCTTTACCTTTGAACCTAACGAAAGTCAGGTCGGCGATACGGTATTAACTTTTCATGTCAGTGATGGCCGGTTTAGCAGCAGCCAATCCGTGACGTTCACAGTCACCGGCGTAGACCCAGCAGCACCCACTAATTTTACCGGTCGGTTACTCGATGGCACATCAATGGATCAAGGCGTAGTGCTGCCATTGCGCGGTGCTACTGTCTCTTTTTTAGGGACGAGCGTAATAACACTTTCTGACAACGATGGTTACTTTACCTTAACGGATATTCCATTAACCGAAGGCGAGCTCCCCGTATTTGCCATTGACTCAAGCACCGCTGATGACGCACCAGGTGGCGCCAGTTACGCCTCGTTTCGTGAGGCGCTGCATCTTATTCCGCATGCTAACAATGTCGAACCGCGGGCATTTACCTTGCCACGTAATGATATAAGCAGCACCACGCAAGTTAACCCAACCACTACAACGCTGGTTGAAAATGCCGCCTTAGGTGTCAGCATGGAAGTGCCTGCGTTTACTGCCTTAACTGAAACGGGCGGGCAATTTACCGGTGAGATATCCATTAGTGAAGTGCCAGCAGAGCTCGCACCGGCATCAATGCCAGAATTTGTTGATCCTGGTTTGTTAATTACCATTCAGCCATCGGGGTTAGAGTTTGCAACGCCGCTGGCAATAACATTCCCCAATGTTGATGACCTACCACCGGGTTCCGAAGTTGATCTTTGGTCAGTTGATCCATCCATTGGCGCTTTTGAAATTGTTGGCACTGGTCGTGTCACCGCTGATGGTCAATTTATAGAAACCATCTCCGGTGGTTTTCCGCGTGCATCGTGGGGCTTTCCTGCACCGCAGCCACCAAAAGATCCTGAGCCCGAAGGTGACCCAGACTACCCAGATCAGGACTGTGAAAAAACCGGTTCTTGGACTTGTTTAAACGATGGCAAGATGACCAATAGATTTAGCCTACCGATTTATCGCTCGTTAGAGAGTGATCGCAGCTGGTCTTTTATATATCAAACCAGTCGCGCTGATCCTCGTCCCATTATTTCCTTTACCACCAGCATCACCACGGTAATACCCAATACGATTTCTGCCAGCTTACAGGTAGGCGGTGTTAACCAAGGCCGTGAAGTCTTTTTTGATACCGAAGGGCTAACTACTAACCGTGATGTTCGTATTGGTTTATCGTTTGACGCCTCAACTATGCCCAGTGGAGTTTACCCAGCGCGTATTACTGCTGTTAATAATTTTAACGCCTCAATATTACGATCGTTTGCTACCAATGACGTGCAAGTTGTTAACGAGCAAGCCAGCCCCTTTGGTGCAGGGTGGATGTTAAGTATTTTATCAACCTTAGTGGTTAATGCTGATGGCACTGTGTTGTGTGTTATGCCCAGTGGTCGGCATACTATTTATAGGCCCGACACTGTAAACGGAGGCTTTATAAGCCCCGCAGGCAATTTTAGTACCCTGGTACGCAACGCCGATAATAGCTTCACTCTTACCGACCAGTACGGCAACCAATCGCACTACAATACCAGCGGCATAAAAACCGCAATGCAAGACCGCAACGGCAACAGCACCACATTTACCTATGATGGCAGCAACCGCTTGCAAACCATTACTGACCCAGTTGGTCTTGAAACACACTTTAGCTACCAGCTAGGGCGTATGAAAAGTGTTACCGACCCAGCAGGGCGGGTGACGCAATTTCAACACGATGAGCGCGGTAATTTAACGCGAGTCATTTACCCTGATAATAGTCGAGTACGTTATGACTACAGCGGTAATCTAATGACACAGCGAACGGACGAGCGCGAGAACATCACCGAATACCAATACGACAGTTTTGGTCGTAACAACCGAGTGGTATTACCAGACAATACCGTGCGTAATATTCGCAACCAAAACGGCATTGGTTTACTTGCCGTTGATGGCCTAGTTGGTACGGCTGCCAATCCCTCGCCATTTTTTGCCAATGATGAAGCCAGTGCCATTTTTGTGGATGCGCGAGGTAATCCCAAATTTAAAATGTTAGATGATCATAGCCGATCGACATTAAGTATCGATGAAGTCGGGCGGGTGTATGAATACGTTCGCAATGAAGACAGCCTTGCACTAGAAAGCACGCGCCCCAATGGTTCAAAAGTGCTGCGTACCTTTGATACCTTAGGTAATGTATTAACCATTACCGAAGATTTTAACAATGCGCTAAGCACTTACCAATACGATAACTTTAGTTTAGTGACCTCATTCACTAACCCGAATAACCATGCCACCGTTTACAACCGTAATGCATCAACAGGTAATGTTGAAAGCAGGGTCAATGAGCTGGGTCATACAACCACTTACACTTACGATAGTCGCGGCTTAATCCTTACCGCATTAGAGCCTAATGGCCGCTTTATTGAATACACTTATAACGGCTTAGGTCTAGTAGAAACCATTACCGAAACACCGCCAGCAAGCAGTGCGGGTAATGTGCGTGTCACTTCTTACACCTACTTTGACAGTGGCTTAGTTGAAACTCTGACCACGCCCGATGGTATTACCTATACCTACAGTTACGATGAGCGCAGTCGTCCATTAGGTTATATCGATAACGTGGGTCAGCTTATGCTATTAAGCTACGACGCCTATGGTAATGTAGAGCGCACCGATATGATTAATAGTGATAGCAGTGCCGCATTACAAACCGAGTTGGATTATGACAGTCGCAATCGCTTGGTTGGCAGTCGTAAACCACATGAATTAGGTGAGTCAGTAATGCAAACGCTACTCGACCCTAATAGCAACCGCATCGGTATGGTTGACCCTAATAATAATGCCAGTCAATACAGCTATGATGCCGCCAATCGCATGGCCAGTTTTACTCATAGTTTAAATGGCGTTACACGTTACACCTACGACACCAATAACCGTATTACATCGGTTACCGCGCCCAATGGTGTTGTAACACTTTACCAATATGATTTACTGGGCCGCCGTACCATAGAAATAAGCCCAGACCGTGGGCGCATTACCTATGACGCTTACGATCTCGCCAATAATTTATTACAGCAAACCGATGCGCGTGGCGTCATTACCAGCTATCAATACGATGGTTTAGAACGGTTGACCAATAAGAACTTTCTAAACAATCAAGAAAATGTTGCCTATAGCTACGACAGTTGTAGTTTTGGTATTGGCTATTTATGTCAGATAACCGACGAAAGCGGCAGTTACAACTATGCCTATGATGCTTTTGGTAATGTGGTACAAATGGATAAAGTTGAGCTGGGGCAGAGCTACACTACCCAATACAGTTACGACAACGGTGATAACATAATTGCCATGACGCTACCCAGTGGACGAACCATTAACTACCAACGCGATGCAGTACGCCGCATTGCGGGTATTACTGCTGAGGTTAACGGCAGTACCGCCAGCATTGCCAGCAATATGCAGTATCGGGCAGACAGCCAGTTAACGCAGTGCACGTTTGGTAATGGCTTAGTTGATGACCGCCAATACGATTTACAAGGCCGGTTAGTATTGCAGTCGTTGGGTAGTCTTGATAATCGTAACTACAGTTACGATGCCAACAGCAATATGTTAAGTCGCACCACCACGCCGCAAAGCAGTGTGTACCAATACGATGCCTTAGATCGTTTGACCAGTGATCAAATA
>Ga0115008_10004702_pt1 | contig 11336 bp, 19 predicted proteins | sample FraStrMetagenome_FD_87164 | JGI IMG/M metagenome (GOLD analysis project Ga0115008, IMG submission 87164) | Marine eukaryotic phytoplankton communities from Arctic Ocean - Fram Strait ARC3M Metagenome | ecosystem: Environmental > Aquatic > Marine > Oceanic | place: Fram Strait | collected...
ATAAATCCATAAGCGATTGCTCGCCATTTGTTCAATCATTTCCCACATAGTAACCCTCTGTTAATTAACTATGTGTATTTATATTATAATTGACGCTAATAGTGCATTGCGCCAGCCATTATTAAAAACGGTAGTGCTATTGGAAAAAGTGCTAAGAAAATTCCTTCAAGGATATTGCAAAACTTGCAAAGTCTTTGGTCTTGTTTTAATTTTAAAATCATCTGTGTCATTGTGTGTTTTTATCTCTTAATATGTGTATGTGTTTACTCCCAACAAAGATGATGCAAAGATAGCCACGAGTGCGCCCAGTTCGAGTTTGTCTCGAATCGAATCTATGTCAATTCTTGGAGGTTTCATTCAAGTTTTATAATAATAACTTATAAACCTTTATAAGTCAACCATATTTATCTAAATGAATAAAAAAGGTGTTACTTTCGGTAACGGGGATAATTTTTTTGAAACTTGTTTGCTTTGCGTTGCCACGAACGTTCTAACCAACGGCCTAGTAGATCACTAAGCCAATTGATCATACTATGTGATCCTGACGTGATTGTTTTGCTGTACGTACTTCGCCACTCAGTGGACTTGTAAAAGGAACTTCAGCAAGTCCTTTAGTTCCTTCTTTACCAAATAGTAAATCGTAGATGAACCAGGTTATGCCAGATAAAAAAAGTGCGGCAATTAATGCGGCTGAAATAATAATAACGTAGTTTAGCATTATAAGCCTCTACGTGTTAATTCTTTCTTTACTTTAACTTTGTGCTTGGGACGTGAGTTATGATTTTCTAAAAATTCTTGTAACTCAGTTGTTGGTGTACTTTTAAGATAAAAGTGTGTTGTAATATATTTGCCAGAGTTTTTATCTCTTACCTTCTGGCTAGGCTTAAATTTAGTTGGCATTTTCCTTTCCTGTTTCTTCTTTTGGTTCGTAATACTCACGATACTGTTCAAGAGTCATTCCTTGTTGTAGCATGTAAGCACGTATCTGTGCAAAGTTCTTAGATAACAATTCATAGTCATCATCACTTAAACCAAACAGTACAGGATCTTTGCCTTGCTCTTGCATTTTAGCAAATACTTCTTGTGCGTTTTCGCTAGTAATGATAGTCCATCTAAGTTCTTCTAGTTTAGGTGTTTCAGGATTGGGCAGATTTAAAGGTGCTCTTTCTACTTCAGTAGCAAACACATCTAACTTTTGTACCGTACTACAACTAGTAAGGAACGTAGTTAGGGTTAGCAATGCTAGGACACTCAGAATTGATCTGTGATTTCTTAGTTGCATTAATCTCTTTCTCCGTTAGCGGCGCACCCATTGCAATTTCTACACATCTCATTGCTTTTTTGGTAGCACCATTAATAACACGTTCAACTGAGCCACTACGCTCAATAGCAAGTTTACCTATATCACGTACTTCACCTTGTGCGTTAATTTTATTAAAGCGTTCGTCTAGTGCTGAAAACTCTGCGGCTAAAACTTTGTTCTGTGCTTGTAGTGTTTCGTTGGCTGCCAGTATAGCAGTAAAGTCTGCTTTCTGCTGTGCAATTACAGCCTTCTGTCCATCAATGGACGCCTCTAGTAATATATTATTTGCTTTAGCTGTTTCTAAGTCTGCTTTAACATTTTTGTAATGTAGAAAGCCGCCGCCTGCTGTAGCAAGGGCAACGACTATCATAGCAATTTTAATTGAACTAAACATAATTGTAATTAGCCTAGTAACTCTCCGAGTGTAGCAGGTCCGGCTATTCCGTCTGCTGTTAAGCCTTTACTTGCTTGCCACTCTTTTAATTTGCGTTCTGTACCTGGACCAAAAATTCCATCTGCGCCAATGCCTAATGCTTCTTGCATCATTTGTACACCTTCGCCTCTGCAACCTTTGCGTAGTACTCCAATATCATCGATATCAAAATCATCATCACCTGCATCGTCTGCAAGTGTTACTGGGCTACCAAATACTTCCATTGCTTTTGTATAACGCTTCTGACGTGACTCAAGTCCGATGTTACCACCGTTAATTTTCTTAGTCATTTTTACAACGTCATCTGTGTCTGCAATAGAATTTAAATTATTTGCGTCCCAGAACCAACATGCTGATTCAACAGCACCCTTTTCAGTAGCAACATATTCAGCCGCTTGTTCTGCTGTCATGTCTACTGTTGCGCCAAAACGTGTATAGTTTTCACGTCCTGTTAATTGCTTTAGTCCACGTCCTCTAAATAACCAACCGTCACCTTCGTTAACGTTGCCCATTTTATATTTACGAAACTCGTCTTGATAAACATAGTTAGCAATCATCTCTGGGTTACGTGCATATTCTGCCGCATTACGTTTTGGTGCTGGACCAAAGTATCTGCCAAAGACTGCGTTAAGTGCTTTTTCACTATAGTTTAAATTTTCTTGTAAACTACGGAAGTTGTTAGATTCATGTGCGCACTGACTAATAAAGTGTGCGGCACGTCTTACTGTGTTAATACCATACTTAGGCATAATTGCTACAAGAGCTTCATGCCATCCGTCAACGTTATCGTTCCCTGGAATTAATTGTGCCAGGTGTTCTTTTTGTAGTTCAAACATTTTAGATCCTTTTTAAAACGAGACCCTTATCTTTATTCTCAAAGACAAGTTTGTCTCCATACTTACTTATGTTGTAGTCACCGATATACTTGGTCAAAAAGAGTATTTCAGGATAGCTCTCCATTATGTCGAACTTGCCATCAATGTTATCTTTTATTTTTACTACATCACCGAAATCAATAAATTCAAAGAATAACGGATCTGAATATTTCTTTGATATACTTAACTTAGTTTCTTTAAGGTCTACTTCGTCTAAAAAGCTCTTATTAAAGAACTCTTTATAATTACTCATTCTTGCTTCTTCAACTTTAATACCATAGTTGTCTGGGTCATTTGGTATAAGTTCTTCTAATGCTTCTTGTGTTACATCATTTGAACGCCAGTTTTTATAGTATCTAAATTTAAAGTCGTCCATTTCAGCAAGACTCTTAACACCATCTATTATTTCCATGATGTTATTGTGTACTTCTTTATCTCTAGCAAGTTCAACAAACACTTTATATGTGCCGTCACGTTGTTCGCCTGATGTTGCATCTGCGTCTAGTATAAATCCGTAACCTCTTTCTAAGAAAGCCATTAAGTCATCTGCCGCGGCTTTTTCTTTAAGACTAAAGCTCATTGTTACAATGTCTTTATCTTCACCCATTTTGCTTGCAAAAGAGTCAACTTCAAATATATGATCTAATGTGTCTCTAAGATCGCCTGCTTTTAATCCCATTATACTGTCGCCTCTACTTCAGGTGCTGGAGCCGCCGCTACTGCCGCGTCTGCTGGTTGTTCTTCTGCTTGTGCTTGCGGTGCCGCATCGTTAGCAGGTTGTTCTGCATATGATTCTGTATCCATTTGTCCTACTATATCTATAATAAGTTTCTTAGGCATTTGAATCTCTACTATCCAAATTGGTTTACGATCAAGTTTACCTTTTTTACTACCAGGACGTATATCATCAGGGTTAGTAATTTTTCTAGGAACTAGTATTGTATCTTTCTTAAAGCGTACTTTACAATCATAATCTAGTAAACGCTTGCCTCCCATAGGATCAGGCATATTTTCCTTTTCCCACATAAAGCCACAGGTTACCCAATGTCTATCAATTTGTGGACCCATAGCAAGTTCGCCATCTTCCCAGTTCTTATAAACGTAAAGATCAAGTTCGTCTAGGACTTTTTCAAAGTCTTTTAATACATTAAATGCTGTATTGCTATCATAGATAGATTCAACATTTTTAATAATATTCATTATATCTTGCATGAGTTTGCTTCCAATATTCTTATATACTTATTTATCCGCATAAGTTAGTTAACATATATTTTTATAATGTGTCTACGGAGGTAAATACTTTTGTAGGAGATATAGCCTACGGGTAAACATTTCCTGCTCCAGTTATCCATATAGGAGGACAATTAATGGGTGCAAAGAGAAAAGCTCGTGATAAACGGGTCGCAAACGGTAACAGCAATGTTATCGAATTCAATACTTTTAACAAGAAAACATCAGTACAACTTATTCCAAGAAATAAACATCAAGAAACATATATCCTAAAATTGCTAGATACGACCAAATCAATAGTTTTTGCTATTGGTCCTGCAGGCACGGGTAAAACTATGTTAGCAGTCCAAACGGCTGTGAAGAAGTTTAAAGAAGGTAATATTGATAAGATCATTGTAACAAGACCAGCAGTATCGGTCGACGAAGATCTAGGGTTTTTACCAGGTACGCTAGAACAAAAAATGGCGCCTTGGACAAGACCTATATTTGATGTGTTAAGAGAATATTTTGATGCAAAACAAATTGAAGGCATGATTGAAGAAGGCATAATTGAAATTGCTCCACTAGCATTTATGCGTGGTAGAACTTTCAAAGACGCATATATTATTGCAGATGAAATGCAAAACGCAACCCCTAACCAGATGAAAATGTTATTAACAAGGCTAGGAGATAACTCAGAGATGGTCGTTACTGGTGACTTAGCTCAAGCAGATCGTAAAGTAGATAACGGTTTGATTGACTTTATTCACCAATTTGAATCACACGGTCAAAACAAGCACCTGGACGTAGTCCGTTTCGAACAAGGAGACATTGAAAGGCATGAGGCTGTAAAAGAAGTTTTATCGGTCTATGGCGACGAATAGAATTTTAGGGGAGGCTTAGGCTTCCCCGGTTTCCAAGACTTTCATTGTATTAATTAAATTACTAACACCATTCTGTCTACCCATACTTAGCAACGGTGCTAAACCTATGTCGGTAAGTGTGTTTATACTAAATGACTGACGTTGTGTGTTAGTTGCTTGATTGTACCAATCACAAATCATACCTGCTAGTCCTTTTACAATAGCACTATCTGCTTGACATGTAAATTGACTGTTAGAATACTTAACCCATAAAGAACTTGTACAACCTTTTATAAGATCGTTACTATTCCTTTCGAATTCTTGTACGCTAGATGCAGTAGTTCCGTATTCCATAATGAACTCGTACTTGTCCATTGCTTCCTCTAGTTCAAAGAGGTCTTCATACAAATTTTGAAATTCGAGCATCGGCTTCCTTAATTGCTGTAAACGCTAGTTCTAATTCTTCTTTGGTAGTATAAGCACCCCAACTAACTCTTAATAGCCCTTTGTTGACGCTTATATTGCGTACTAGAGGCTCTGCACAGAGGTTCCCTCCACGTATCATAATATTTTTAGCATCAAGAAGCATTGTAAAATCTTCTATAGTACCGTGTTGTGGCACCATAGTTATAAGTCCTGTTTGACTTGCGTAAGGATTGTTTTCGCACAAGTCATTAGCAACTACTGCTAGTGCTTTATCATGTGCAAGTATATTACTTTGATTTCTAATAAGCCAATTTAATAAGTTTGGCAAAGTGAATATTGCTTGTAAGTTTGGTGTACCGCTTTCAAATTTTTGTGCGTTAGTTAGATATGTTTCATGTAGATAACTTACTGCTGATACACTGCCACCGCCTGGATGTACTGGTGCTTTTTCTAACCACTTAGGATCAATCATTAAACAACCAAGTCCTGATGGTCCGTATACTTTATGCCAACTCCATGCTACAAAATCAAAACCTTCGTAGTTATGATGTATTTTCCCCATGCTTTGACATGCGTCTACTATTGTAATTGCATTATATTGTCCTGCAATGAATCTTATTCGTTCTAAATCATTGATAGTACCGGTAACATTGCCAACGGCAGTTACAGCAATTATCTTAACTTCAGACTGGTCTTCACGTAGAGTTGCTTCTAAATCAGACAAATCTAACACACCAGACTCAGTTAGTTTTATATAATGACAATGATTGTAGCCTGTTGAGTGAAAGGGTAATGTAAGACTGTGATGAAAGTCACCGCCAACAAATACACTAAAGTCATCTTGTCTCCGTGTTGCTAGTTGTATTGCGTCATACAATCCTTGTGTTGCACCACTGTTAAAAACAATTCTATCTTGTGGATCAGTAATACCAAGCCACTCGCCTATTTTTTCTTTTGCTGTATGATACTTCTCGTCTATAAATGCACCCATGCTATGCCCACTACGGTGTGCATTTGCTTTATATGTTAGAAACGTTCCTGTGTCAGTAATTACAGTGTCAAGTGTTTGACTTGTAGCGGCACTGTCCAGATACGTTAGGTCAGGGTGTTCTTTAAAAAACGGAAATCTATTTCTCATACAAACTTTCTTTAAGAATATCTTTATAGTTTGTTATGCCTTTGCTGTGCAAATAGTATCTATCTTCTTGGCTAAGTGTACCAAGTGCATTACCATGTGCGGCTTTAATGTCGTTATTTAAAACAAACATTTCAGGTCGTGCTTGGATTCTGCTTTTATCAAAAGGCCAACTTCTAATTTGCATATCAGTATCTACACCACTTGCGTCTTTAGCAATATAGCAACTAAGAATACAATCAACACTAGCATCGTTTTCAGCATATATTCTTACATTTATCTTACTTAATGAATCTTTCTCAGGATGTACATTAATATTAATAGGACAATGTCCATGTTCTTGTATAACAGTAATATTATATTCTTCGTGATTTTCTACATCTTTCGGATGTAAATTTAACGATATACCGTTTTCGTTTGTGTATATTTTATTATAAGGTTTGGCCATTTGACAACTCTATTCGTTTAGTTGGGTAACTATCTTGTAAAAGTTGATCGTGTGTTACCAGAAACACAATACCACCGTCATCACATACTGACTTAATTAAATCAGTAACTTGTGAACGACTAGACTGTTCTAACCCACTGTCGGGCTCGTCTAACAATAGTACACGAGGCGTTTTTAATTTTGCCTGTGCTAGTTCATTCTTCTTACGTTCGCCACCACTTGCTCCGTGATTGAAATCTCTTTGTGTCCAATCTTCAGGCAATGATAGTTCTTTAAATACACCTTTTGTTTGACGTATGATTTCAATCTTACGTGCATCAGGTGAATCAAACTTTGCAAATTCACTAAACAAAGACAATGTGTTTACACCGTCTAGTGTTGGCGGTGATTGATGTGCAATAAAGAATCCATTACGTGATCTTTCAAAGCATTCCATGTCTAGTACATCTTCACCGTTAAATTCAATTTCTCCATCAACATCAATATCTGGACGTCCCATAATAGTATGTAATAAGGTACTCTTACCACTTCCATTATGCCCTGTAACTAGAATACATTCGCCAGCATTTGCTTCTAAGTCAATACCATCAAGTATTTCTTTTCCGTTAATGCTTGCTTTTAGGTTTTTAATTTTGAGCATTCAATGCCTCCGCTAATGATTTATCATGGAACATATCTACCATGATATCGCTTCCACCTTGGAATTCTCCATTAATATAAAGTTGAGGAATTGTAGGCCATTCACTATATTCTTTAATATTTTCACGTAGTTCAGCATCTGCTAGTACGTTGCGTGTTTCAAAGTCAGCACCTAATACTTCTAGTATTTTTACTGCCTTCATACTAAATCCACACGCCGGAGCGTCTTTAGTACCTTTCATAAACAGAACTACTTTGTGTTCGTTTACTAAATTGTCAATTTCTTGTTTTGTCATCCTATACTCCCTTCCATTTGGACTTCTAATAATTTGTTTGCTTCAGCGGCAAACTCTAATGGTAATGTGTTAAGTACTGAATCACAGAAGCCGTTAACAATAGTACTAACTGCTTGTTCGGGATCTAATCCTCTACTCATTAAGTAGTATAACACTTCTTCACTTACTTTACCTGTGCTTGCTTCGTGTTCAATTTGTGCTGTTTCATTAGCAACATCAGTATACGGAATAGTATTACTAATACTATTACCACCAATCATTAAACTATCGCACTGTGTAAAGTTCTTTGCGTTGTCAGCACCAGCACCCATTTTAACTAAGCCACGGTATGTATTTTTACTGTAACCTAATCCAATGCCTTTTGAAACAATAGTGCTTTTGGTATTCTTACCAATGTGCCACATCTTTGTTCCTGTGTCTGCTTGTTGTCTACCTTTGGTTACTGCAACACTGTAGAACTCTCCTACACTGCCGTCACCTTTAAGTATACAACTTGGGTACTTCCAAGTAATTGCACTACCTGTTTCAACTTGTGTCCAAGTAACACGACTGTTGTTACCTCTACACATTGCACGTTTAGTCACAAAATTGTATATACCGCCTTTGCCATTTTCATCGCCTGGGTACCAATTTTGTACTGTGCTGTATTTTATTTCAGCATTTTCTAAAGTAACAAGTTCTACTACTGCGGCATGTAATTGATTTTCATCACGCATTGGTGCAGTACAACCTTCTAAGTAACTTACATAACTATCGTCGTCTGCAATAATAAGTGTGCGTTCAAACTGTCCTGTGTGTTCAGCATTGATTCTAAAGTATGTGCTTAGTTCCATTGGACACGTTGTGCCTTTTGGAATGTACACAAAACTACCATCTGAAAATACTGCACTGTTAAGACAACTAAAGTAATTGTCTTTTTGTGGAACAACACTGCCTAAATACTTTTTAACTAAGTCAGGATAGTCTTTTACTGCTTCACTAATACTACAAAATATTACACCGTCTTCTAAAAGTATATCTTTAAAAGTAGTTGTAACACTTACACTGTCGTATACTGCATCAACAGCAACACCTGCTAGTTTTGCTTGTTCGTCTAATGGAATACCTAGTTTAGCAAAGTCTGCTAAAATTTCTGGATCTACTTCGTCCAAACTGTTTAGTAATTTTTTAGGACGACTGTGGTAATACAATTCATCATATTTAATTTTTGGATAATCTACTTCTGCCCAGTTAGGTTCTTTCATAGTTTGCAAAGCATTAAATGCTTTAAGTCGCCATTCTAATAACCACTCGGGTTCGTTATTTTTGTCACTTATCAATCTAATAGTTTCTTCAGAAAGTCCCTTACCAAGATATTCTGTCTCTACATTGGAAGACCAACCGGCAGTATATTCTTGTGAAACTTCGTTTTCTTTAATCATTATGTATCACCTTTACTTTAGATTTCTTTAAAAATTCTATACCGGCGCTACTTCGATACGCATCTTTATAATATACAGTACTTATACCACTCTGGTATATTAACTTAGCACATTCGATACAAGGAGCATGAGTACACAGTAATGTGGCATTTTTACCACTTTCGTGTGAACTTGCTAACTTTGCAATAGCATTACTTTCTGCATGTAATACTTCAGGCTTAGATTTAAAGTGTTCATCTTCGCATGTATTATCCCATCCTGTGGGCATACCATTATAACCGATACTAATAATGCGATCATCTTTAACAACAACAGCACCTACTTGTAAACGTTTGGCATGACTTAACTGTGCAAATCTTTCTGCTACGTCCATGTATGCATCTATAAACTTCTGCTTCATCTTTTTAACTGCTCAATCAAGTGTTCGTTTCTAGTATAGATATATTCCCAACTGCGTCTTTTAATAGGAGGTTTACCTAAATCATCATAATACGTGTGTTGAACATAGTACGGCGTTAGCCACATAAGTTTATGTGACCCACTGCGTGTAGGCCACCAAGCAAACTTTTCTTCAACAGTTCTCTGCGGATCAGCTTGCCAGTTTGCTCCCATCATAAACTCTTTGCGATCGGAAACACTTCTGCTATTACTGTTGCACATGCTTTTGCAACATCCATATGTTCTTTTTGTGTACCGTTAGCACTGCGTAAATCAATGTAGTGTATCCAACTACGCAATGTACCGTTCATATACAAACGTGTTTTAGTAAGACCTTCTGGCAATACTTTACGTGCTACCTCTTTAGCAATACCATTTTCGATTGCCCAGTCATATGCACGACCACATGTATAAATTACATCTTGTTGTAATTCTTCCCACTTGACTACTAGTTCAGCCATACCATCTTCTGCCAAGTCTACTTCAATAGAGTTTTGTCTATTTTTAGTATCCTGCATACGTGGTTCACTTGTAATAAACACTTCGCCCATTTCACCTGGCTCTGCATAGCGTTGACTGAATTCTTGAAACGCAAAACTTCTGTGTCGCACAATTTGGTGTGCAATGTCTCTTGTAGTTTCAATTTCAATTACAGCATTTACCATTTCTAACGGTGACCAATGCTGATGTTTGATCAAATACTTAATCAAACGCTCACTTGTTTCTGTATTAATTTGTGCCGCAGGGTTTGATACCTTTGCACAAAATGCAACAAGCTCTTGAAGGTCTGTTAAACCTTCTTGTGCAAATTCTGGTGTTGCTTGCGAATAACTTACTAGTTTAGCCATGTTTACTTAAATCCTCTCCATTGCGACCACGGTCTCTATTACCGTCGCCGTTAAGCTCTGTTAAATCTTGTTGTTTATGCTTTTGATCTTTGTTGCCAAAGATTTTATCATAGTTGTCTCGATACTTTTCTGTAGGAGTCTTGCTTCTTAGTTCGTCCCCAGTTATATCGTTTCGTGTCGTCATTTTATTTCCTTAAGAGGTATAATACCAAACTCTTCATATTTGTTAGGATATCCATCCCATTTGTCGTGGTCGTCCAAAGGCGCAATTTGTTCAGCAAGTACCGGAGCACCTGAATCAACAACTTTACGGTTTATGTCATCCCACTTCTCTCGTTCTTCACTACGCAATTCAGTATCCTCAAAGATAGCACCAACTGGACATTCTGGAACACAGACTCCACAGTCAATACATTCTTCAGGATTGATTGCGAGAAAGTTTTCTGCCTCATAGAAGCAGTCCACTGGACAGACTGCTACACAGTCTGTATGTTTGCATTTAATGCAGTTGTCTGTTACTAAGTATGTCACTACAACCTCGCTAGTTTAATTAGCACTGCGGCTAAATTTATCTCCGGATCAACAACAAGTGTATGATCCACCAGTCCTTGTTTAATAATTAGCACTGCTTGATCCTGCTGGGTATCATCTCCAAACAGCGATATGTTATCATACAACCATCGGTAAACTTCTTCCATCTCTTCAGGACGAATAGCGCCACATAGCAATTTACGTGCTTCTTGAATCTTGCCTGCTTTAAACAATTCAACCATGTCAAGTTTCCAATCACTTTCACCTGTATCTCCTTCATTAGGAGCAAGTAGTGATCCGTCTTGCACGTTCATCTGTACCATATTTATGCACTTACGTAAGTCAGGGTATGTTGCTTTTACGTAGGTATCGAGCGTATCCAAATCAGGAGTAACACCTTCGGTAATAAGTATTTCAGCAACTCTAGCTGTGAACTCAGTTTGGTCAATTTTAGCAATGTGGAAACCTTGA
>Ga0115008_10004704_pt1 | contig 11330 bp, 5 predicted proteins | sample FraStrMetagenome_FD_87164 | JGI IMG/M metagenome (GOLD analysis project Ga0115008, IMG submission 87164) | Marine eukaryotic phytoplankton communities from Arctic Ocean - Fram Strait ARC3M Metagenome | ecosystem: Environmental > Aquatic > Marine > Oceanic | place: Fram Strait | collected 2012-06-18
ATTTGAATTAATTTCATTCAATTTAAAATTTGATGTTTTACTTACCGTTTCAACTTTAACATCTATTACTGAGGCTTCTAGACCATAAGCATACGGCAAGCTCCAAGCTGTGATGTCATAAGTCAACGGATCTGATAATTTAGTTTTTTGTTCAAAAAGAATTTCTACTAACTTCCCTTTTGGTTGATTAGCACTTACAATTAAATCATTTTTATCTATATCAATTTTAATTTCTTTGTTTGCTGAATAATTGTAACCTTTAACTTGATTTTTACTTTCAGAATATCCATAAATAATTTCATGTTGATCTAATAAGTTCGTTAAACTTTTGATTTTATCTTTATTCCCTTTTAAAACATAACTAATTTTACTGCTATTATTTGATTTGAAAAAATCTTTAAACTCACTGTTCAATCTTTTTGCATTTATTGAAGATATTTCTACTGTAGATAATCCTGTCGTTGTATGATGATTAATTCGATCTATCAGCGATACAACCTCATTTTCTTGGTTTAATACACCTAATCCAGCGTCACCACCCCCAGCTTGTTCATAAGTCATTCCAATTGCACCTAAAAAAGTAGGGTATGTGTCACCATAACTTGGGTATAGTAAATCAAAAGTTTCTTTTGTAAAGTAGAGCCATCCATTTTTATCAAAATATTTTGCATGATTATCACCAATTTCTATTTGAAACTCTCTTTGCCAATTAGTTATTTGCTCGTGCAAAGGTTCAGCAGCTGGTGCAAAATAATATGGTTCATCTATTCCTTGTTCATGAAAATCTACATGAATATGTGGAAGCCATTTATTATATATTTTTAATCTATCTCTAGATTCCTTTTGAGTAAGCCAAGCCCAATCACGATTTAAATCAAACAAATAGTGATTTGCTCTTCCACCTGGCCATGGTTCGTTATGTTCTCTTGCATCCAAATCTGTATTTAATGGGTAAGTCACATTTTGGTTGTACCAATTTGCGTATCGATCTCTTCCATCTGGATTGATGCATGGATCTAAAATTACTAGTGTGTTTTCTAGCCACTCACTATTTTCCGTTAATAACTTATACAATGTTTTCATTGCAGCCTCGGTACTTGAAGACTCATTACCATGAACATTATAGCTTAGCCATACAATAGCAGTTCCATCATAGTTGTCATCTTTAATTCCATCTATCCCAGCATTGTTTAGATTATTATTTCTAATTTTTTCTAGGTTTTTTATGTTGTTTTCTGATGAAATGTATGTGACGTATAACGGTCTTCTCTCATTAGTTTCCCCATATTTTTCAAGAACAACTTTAGTGGAGAACTTTGAACTAACATATTTAAAATAGTCAACTACTTGATTGTGTCTTGAAAACTGAGTGCCAAGCTCGTAACCTAAAAATTCAGATGGAGATTTTATATTTTGAGAATATATCGTTGTAAATGATAGAATAGCAGTAAGTAAAAATAGATTTATATTTTTCATATTTATGATGTTAGGGATGGAGTTTTAATTGATATAAAGAAAACTAATTAATTATACTTTTGCAATTATAATATCAAACTATATTATATTTACTAACTAATACATTTTTAATGCCAAATAAGCATATAGCATATAAAGATACTAATTATTTCAATTCACTATTTTGTGATTATATTGATAATTCTCAAAACATAAAAAATCTGTATAATAACAGACCTACTATTGAAAGTTTTAAAAGTCAAATAATTTCAAAAAAAGCAAGTTTTAAAACTGAAAACAGATTAGTTTTAAAGAATGTTTTAAAAAAGCAATATGCAAATATTAACATTTCCAAAGATCTAAAAGAGACTATAGATTCAATAGAAAATATAAATACTTTCACAGTTACTACAGGACATCAGCTAAGTTTGTTTACAGGTCCTTTATATTTTTTGTATAAAATAATCTCAACAATTAATTTAACTGATGAACTAAAAGAGAAATATCCAGCTTTTAATTTCATTCCAATTTATTGGATGGCGTCAGAAGATCATGATTTTGAAGAAATTAGAAGTTTTAATTATAATAATGAAAATATTATTTGGAATTCAGATCAAAAAGGGGAGGTAGGTAAATTTTCAACTAGTAATTTAAAATCTACTTTAGATATATTTTCAAAACTTTTACCAAAAAATATTAATTCAGAAAAACTTATAAATCTATTTAAGAACTCATATATAAATTCTAATAATTTATCTGAAGCTACAAGAAAACTAGTTTACGAAATTTTTAAAGATTATAATTTAATTATTATAGACTCCAATGAAAAAGAGCTGAAGAATATATTTTCATCTACAATAAAAAGTGAATTAATTAATAATCTTATTTATAAGAATTCAAAAGATTCTATAAGTTTCTTAAAAGAAAATAATTATAAAGTTCAGGTCAATCCACGTGAGATAAACTTATTTTATTTATCAAATAATTACAGAAATAGAATTATTAGCAATAATAACGGATACTCAACTGATGATATGCTGTATTCTTGGACTGAAAGTGAAATTATTGACGAGGTGAATATTAATCCTGAAAACTTTTCTCCCAATGTGCTTTTAAGACCTTTGTATCAAGAATCAATTCTTCCAAATCTATGTTACATTGGAGGGGGTGCTGAAATATCATACTGGTTAGAGCTTAAGAATTGTTTTGATTCAATTAAATTAGATTTTCCGATTTTATTAAATAGGAATTCTGTTTTATTAGTTAGAAAAAAACAATTCGAAAAATTACATAAAATTAATACTAAAGTTGAGGAGTTGTTTTTATCTCAAGATAAACTTCTAACTAAAAAAGTTAAATTATTTGCAAACCAAATGTTTAATTTTAATAATCAAATTAATGTTTTAGAACAGCAGTTTGATACACTTAGAGAATTATCAAAACTTACCGATGTTAGCTTTTTGGGAGCCGTTAATGCTCAAGAAAAAAAACAACTTAAAGGCTTAAAAAATTTAGAAAAACGATTACTAAAGGCAAATAAAATAAAACACAAATCACATTTAGATAGGATTACTACTATTCAAGATGATTTGTTTCCAAATAATTCATTACAGGAAAGGTCAGTTAATTTTGCTCAATTTTATTGTCAGTTCGGAGATCAATTTATTAAAATTTTAAAGGATAACATTCATCCATTAAATAATAAATTCTCAATCATAGAATTATAAAAAAAATTAATGATTTACTCAATTAATTTAAAATCTATTTCTATTTTTACACATGCTAAATAAGGTATTAATTTTAGATTTTGGTTCTCAGTACACACAGCTCATTGCCAGAAGAGTAAGAGAATTGAACATTTACTGTGAGATTTTTCCTTTCAATAAAATTCCTAAAGAATTAAATAATTACAGTTCTGTAATTTTATCTGGTAGTCCTTTTTCTGTTCGTGACAAAAATTCTCCAAAACCCGATTTAAGTTTTATATTAAATAATTTCCCAGTATTGGCTGTTTGTTATGGTGCCCAATTAATTGCAGAACAGTTTGGTGGATTAGTTGCAGCCTCTAATATTAGAGAATATGGAAGGGCTAACCTTAGCTATATTAATCAAGATGATTTGTTGTTTAATTCAATCAAAACAGGAAGTCAAGTTTGGATGAGCCATAGCGATACAATTAAAGACCTTCCAAATAATGCCAATTTGTTGGCTAGTACAGATGATGTAAAAAATGCAGCTTATAAAATTAATGATCAAAGTATATATGCTTTGCAATTTCATCCTGAAGTATACCATACTACAGACGGTAAAAAAATATTAGAAAACTTTCTAGTAAACATTTCAAATTTAAAACAAGATTGGACACCAGACTCCTTTGTAGATATGACAGTTGAATCATTAAAATCTAAAATTGGAGATGATAAAGTAATTTTAGGTCTGTCTGGTGGAGTGGACTCAACTGTGGCAGCTGTTTTGCTACATAAAGCTATTGGTGATAACTTAAATTGTGTTTTTGTTAATAATGGTTTACTTAGAAAAAATGAATTTCAAGACGTACTTGATCAATACCATGGCATGAACTTAAACGTCAAAGGAATTGATTACTCAGATGAGTTTTATAGTGCACTTCAAGGAATAAAGGATCCCGAATTAAAAAGGAAAACTATTGGTAGAGTTTTTATAGAAGCCTTTGATGATGAATCTAAAAAAATCTCTAATGCTAATTGGTTAGCTCAAGGTACAATTTACCCAGATGTAATCGAAAGTATTTCTGCAACAGGAGGTCCATCAGCTACCATTAAAAGTCATCATAATGTTGGTGGTTTGCCAGATTTTATGAAGTTAAGTGTTGTTGAGCCTCTAAAGTTGTTATTTAAGGATGAAGTAAGAAGGGTAGGAGCTTCATTAGGTATTGATGCTAAACTACTTGGCAGACACCCCTTTCCTGGTCCTGGATTAGGGATTAGAATACTTGGAGATATTACAAGGGAAAAAGTTCATATTTTACAGCAAGTTGATCATATTTTTATTGAAGGCTTAAAAGAATGGGACTTATATGATAAAGTATGGCAAGCTGGAGCAATGTTACTTCCAGTCAATAGTGTAGGAGTTATGGGTGATGAAAGAACATATGAGAAATGTGTAGCTTTAAGGGCAGTAGAAAGCACTGATGGAATGACTGCCGACTGGGTTGATTTACCTTATAAATTTCTTCAGCAAATTTCAAATAAAATTATTAATAGAGTTAAAGGTGTGAATCGGGTAGTTTATGACATAAGTTCTAAACCGCCAGCTACAATTGAATGGGAATAAATGTATAATAAAATCAAATTTTCTTTTCTTCTATTATTTATTTGTGCAAATATTTTTTCACAAACATTTCAAAAAGAAGTTATTCAGACTAATCAATCGATTGACTCTTTTTGTTTAGATAAATCTATTTCAAATTTTGATTTTTCTGTTTTAAACCCAAATATTTTAGTGAAAAACCTCAAAATTGGAGATGAAGTAATAATTCCAAAAAGCGTTGATTTAATTGATAATGATATTGATTTTATTTCTCACAGAGTAAAAAGAAAACAAACCTTAGAGAAGATTTCTGAACTTTATGATGTAGATGTAAGATTACTTAAAAGGTATAATGATTTAAGTTCTGATAAACTTGAAAAAGGATTATCTATTAAAATTCCTCTCTTTACAGTTTCTACAGAAGTTGGCAAAATATTAAATAAGGTTAAATATTATGAGGTTAAGGCAAAAGAAGGTAAATGGAGGATTGCTTATAAGTATGGAATCACTATTGATCAATTGGAATTAATCAACCCTGAAATTGGAGATTTCTTAAAGGTATCTGAAAAAATTCTTGTTCCTAATATTGATTTAAAAAATGTAAATATTATTGATGAAAATTATGCCTATTACAAGGTTTTGCCGAAAGAAGGTTTTTATAGATTAAAAATTAAGTTAGGAATTGAAGAAAAAATTATTAAATCTCTAAACCCTATTCTGATTACTAGTGATTTACAAGTAGGTATGATTTTAAAACTACCTAAAATTATAGACGAAAATGAAAATCTAGTTAAGGATCAAGCAATAAATTTAACAGATTTTAGCAAGAAAAAAATTGCTCTTTTGTTGCCCTTTGGTCTTAATAATATAGATTTTGATTCTTTACAAATAGCAAAAAGTCAACTAACTAATGATAAGCTTTTAAATCTCTCGTTAGATTTTTATATTGGAAGTTCTATTGCGATTGATTCTATTGCTAGTTATGGTATTCCTGTACAGATGAATGTATTTGATACTAACAATTCTTCTGATTCTGATATTTATGAAATTGTGAATAATAATAATAATAATCTTAAAAATCATGATTTAATAATTGGGCCTATTACTACCAAAGCATTCAATTACATATCTAATTTGTTAGAAAATGATTCTGTCAAGCTTGTCTCTCCTTTAAGTAAAGTTAGCTACGCTAATAATGTCATAAATACAATTACAGAAGATGATATTTTATTTGAAAGGATAGTCTCATTTGTAGAGTCGGACACTACATTACATAAAAAATATATTATTTCTGATTCCGACAATTTAATTACAAGTAATAAACTTAAAGAGAGGTTTAATAATGCAACTCAATTTTATTCAACAATTAATGATTTAGGGGTAGATACTAAATCTTTAGTTTTAGATGATTTAGATTCAACTTTTGTAGATAGAAAAAATATTGTTTTCTTAGAAACTAAAGATCAAGGATTTGTTTCAAATGTTACAAGTATATTAAACTCTTTTGTAAATGATTCTGTTCAAATTTCTTTGTACACTACTTCTTCAAATAAAGCATTTTCAGGAAATAATATTTCAAATTATAACTTATCAAATTTAAATTTTCATTATCCTTCTATAAATAAGCCACTAGATTTTAATTTGTACTCTGATTTTATTAATAATTTTAACAATATTTATAACTATATGCCTAATAAATATGTTATTCGTGGGTATGATGTAATGTTAGATCTTTTATTAAGGTTAAGTTCTGATGAAGCTAATATTAGTGGTTCAAATTCCTATGAGACAGAGCATATTGAAAACAAATTTAAATATTTGAAAAATCAGAACAATTTAGGTTATAGAAATATATCTACATATATAATTAAGTACGAAAATTTAGAATTAAAAGTAGTTGAGTAATAATTTGTCTATAATTGACTTAAATTCAATCTAAATCCCTAAATTTGTTTGCGTTTATAACGCATACATGTCATCTACTAAATATATATTTGTTACAGGAGGAGTCTCTTCATCATTAGGTAAGGGAATTATAGCTGCATCCCTAGCAAAATTACTTCAGTCTCAAGGATATTCTGTAACTATTCAAAAACTAGACCCATACATAAATATTGATCCTGGAACCCTAAATCCTTATGAACATGGTGAATGCTACGTTACTGATGATGGGGCTGAAACAGATCTTGATTTAGGTCATTATGAAAGATTTTTAAATGTTCCTACTTCACAAGCAAATAATGTTACTACAGGTAAAATTTATAAGAGTGTTATTGAAAAGGAAAGAAAAGGTGATTTTTTAGGTAAAACAGTGCAAGTAATTCCTCACATTACAGACGAAATTAAAAAAAGAATACAATTTTTAGGTAACACAGGAGATTTTGATATTATAATTACTGAAATTGGAGGTACTGTAGGAGATATAGAATCTCTTCCCTACATTGAGGCTTTAAGACAAATGAAATGGGATCTAGGCCAATCTAATGTATTGGCAATTCATCTAACTTTAATTCCATATTTATCTGCTGCAAAGGAATTAAAAACAAAGCCAACTCAACATAGTGTTAAGACCTTGATGGAAAGTGGAGTACAAGCAGATATTTTAGTATGTAGAACTGAACATGAAATCGGAGATACCATTAAAGATAAATTAGCTAGGTTTTGTAATGTTGATAAAGAATCGGTAATTCAATCCATTGATGCATCCACTATTTATGATGTTCCTAACTTGATGTTAGATGAAGGGTTAGATAAAGTCGTATTAAAGAAATTAAACTTAAAAAGTGAAAAGCCAAATTTAGATGTTTGGAATGGTTTTTTAAAAAGATATAAAAATCCTAAAAATAAAATTACAATTGGATTAATTGGTAAATATGTTGAACTTCAAGATTCTTATAAATCCATTTTAGAATCATTTATTCACGCTGGTTCAGAGAACGAAGTTGAAGTTGAAATTGTTTCTATTCATTCAGAATATATAACTAAAGAAAATATTAATTCTAAACTTAGTTCTCTAAATGGTGTACTAGTTGCACCTGGATTTGGAGAAAGGGGAATTGAAGGAAAAATTTTAGCAATTGAATATGTAAGAAAAAATAATATTCCTTTCTTTGGAATATGTTTAGGTATGCAAATGGCAGTTATTGAATTTGCTAGAAATATTTTAGATCTTAAAGATTCTAATTCTACTGAAATGAATAAGAATATAGCTCATCCAGTAATTGATTTAATGCAAAGTCAAAAAAATATTGTAAATAAAGGTGGTACTATGCGTTTAGGGTCTTGGGAGTGTGAATTAAAAAACTCATCAAATGTTAGAAATATATATGATTCTAATATTATTCATGAAAGACATAGGCACAGATATGAATTCAATAACGATTACTTAGATCAATTTCAATCAAAAGGTTTGATTGCATCTGGAATAAATTCAAAGACAAATTTAGTTGAAATTATTGAGTTAAATAATCATCCTTGGTTTATTGGGGTTCAATTTCACCCTGAATATAAAAGTACAGTAAATAACCCTCATCCATTATTTGTTTCTTTTGTAAAGGCAGGATTAACACATAGTAAATTAAATTAATTATGATAGAAGAAAAAAATGATAATAAATCGATATTAGGTTTACTTCTAATGGGAGCTATTATGTTACTTTGGCTTTCCCTTCAAGAACAACCACCTATAGTCGAAACATCTTCAGTAGATCAATCAGAATATATTGATGTTGAAGAAAAAAATGACTCTGATACACCTGTAGACTTAAAACAAAGTTTAATAAAAAAAGTTAGTTCTGAAAACAACTTCAATAACGAAGTTGTTTCTAAGGATACCAAAATAAATTTTGAAAATGATTTAATTTCTATTGAAATAAATAATAAAGGTGGTTTTATCTCTTCTCTTTTTCTTAAAGGTTTTAATAACCATTTAGAGAACCCTATTTATTTAATAAATGGTAAGAACTCAGTTTTTAATTTAAACTTTAAAACATTAAATAATAAATCGGTAAATACCAAAAATCAATATTTTACTTCTTCTGAATACAATAATGATGGAAATAAAGTTATTGTAATGAAATTAATAGTTTCTGAAAATCAATATTTAGAATATAAGTACATAATTAAGCCGGACGATTACATGATAGATTTTTCTATTAGTTCAAAAGGGTTGAGTAATGTAATTAATACACAAGATGATTATGACTTGACTTGGGATTATAAATCACTAAGAAATTCAAAAAGTATTGAATATGAAAATAGATACTCCAGATTAACTTATGAGTTCGAAACTGATAAAGTAGATAAATTAGGTCAAACAGGTGATGATGACGAAACTATTTCAGATTTAAATTGGTTCTCATACAGACAGCATTTTTTTAGTGCTATTTTATTATCACCTAAACCTTTAAATGATGTAAAGTTATCTCAAATCAATATGGTTGTTGATCAAGATGTTGATACAACTTACACCAAAAATTATATTGCAAGCTTCCCCCTAAAATACATTAATAATGAGTTTGATGAAAAATTTAATTTATACTTTGGGCCCACTGATAGTAAAATATTATCATCCTATGATAAAAATTTAGAAAGTTCAATTCCATTTGGATGGGGTATTTTTGGTTATATAAATAAGTCAATTTTTATTCCTTTATTTAGTTTTTTAAGTTCTCATTTTCCTTATGGAATTGCAATTATTATAATGACAATCTTAGTTAGATTAGTGTTATCACCTGTTTTGTATAAATCTTATCTATCACAGGCTAAAATGAAAATTTTAAAGCCAGAAATAGCTGAAATATCACTAAAATACAAAGATAATGCTATGAAAAAGCAGCAAGAGACTATGGCGCTGTACAATAAAGCTGGAGCAAACCCAATGAGCGGATGTATCCCAGCTCTTATCCAAATTCCTGTTTTTTATGCTTTATTTATGTTTTTTCCAACTGCATTTGACTTAAGAAGAAAAAGTTTTCTATGGGCTGATGATTTATCTTCATATGATAATATATTAGATTTACCGTTTAGGATTCCGTTGTACGGAGATCATGTTAGCCTATTTCCAATTTTAGCTGGAATAGCTATTTTTTTCTATATGAAAATGACTACTGGACAGAACATGGCATCTCAGCAACCTGCTCAGGAAGGTATGCCTGATATGGCTAAAATGATGAAGATTATGATTTATGCGTCACCAATTTTTTTAGCAGTATTCTTTAATAACTATGCAAGTGGATTGAGTTTGTATTATTTTATATCTAACTTAATTACTATTGCTATTATGTTAGTTATTAAACATTATATTTTAGATGAAGAAAAGATTCATGCTCAGATACAAGTTAACAAAGCCAAACCTCAAAAGAAACCTAATCGTTTTCAAAAGAAAATGAAAGAATTGATGGAAGAGGCTGAAAAGCAAAAAAATTCTCAAAAGAAATAATAATGTTTTCTTACAGTTTTAAAGCTGTATTATTTGTAAATTAAACTTATGCAAAAAGTTGTTGTAGGGCTTTCTGGTGGAGTTGACTCTAGTGTAGCCGCTTATTTATTAAAAAAGCAGGGATATGAAGTTATAGGCTTATTTATGAAAAATTGGCATGATGATACTGTTACAATCTCTAATGAATGCCCATGGTTAGAAGATAGTAATGATGCAATGATAGTTGCCGAAAAATTAAATATTCCTTTTCAAACTATTGATTTAAGCAAAGAGTACAATGAAAAAATCATTGAATACATGTTTAATGAATATAAAAACGGTAGAACTCCCAACCCAGATATCCTCTGTAACAGAGAAATTAAATTTGATGTATTTTTAAAAATAGCTAAAAGTATTGGTGCTGATTTGGTTGCAACTGGGCATTATTGTAAAAAAGAAACAGAAACAATTAATAATAAAACTATACATAAGTTAGTAGATGCTAAAGATGTTGTTAAGGATCAGTCTTATTTTCTATGTCAACTATCTCAAAAGCAATTATCTGAAGTATTATTTCCGTTAGGAGATTTAACTAAAAAAGAAGTTAGAGAAATTGCTTCAGAATTAGATTTAATAACTGCTAATAAAAAAGATTCCCAAGGATTATGTTTTATTGGTAAAGTGAAATTACCTGATTTTTTAAAGCAAAAATTAAAACCTAAAAATGGAAAAATTATAGAAATTAAAAGAAATAGTCCTAAATTTTTTCCAAGTGAAATAAAAAATAATGATATTGAAAATTCACCTATTACTGTTGAATATGTTGAGTCTGATGGTAAATTAATTGGTAGCCATAAGGGTGCATATTATTACACAAAAGGCCAAAGAAAAGGACTAGGAGTAGGGGGTTATCAAAATCCATTATTTGTAATTGACACAGATGTTGATAAAAACATAGTTTATGTAGGAGAAGGAAGTGATCACCCAGGGTTACTTAGAAATAACTTGTTTATTAATAAATCAGATGAACATTGGTTAAGATCTGATCTAACTATTAAAAATGGAGAAACAATGAATGTTAAAGCTAGAATTAGATATAGACAATCTCTTCAGAATGCTATTTTAGTAAAAACACAAAAGGGTCTTTACGTAGAATTTGAAACTCCTCA
>Ga0115008_10004705_pt1 | contig 11330 bp, 15 predicted proteins | sample FraStrMetagenome_FD_87164 | JGI IMG/M metagenome (GOLD analysis project Ga0115008, IMG submission 87164) | Marine eukaryotic phytoplankton communities from Arctic Ocean - Fram Strait ARC3M Metagenome | ecosystem: Environmental > Aquatic > Marine > Oceanic | place: Fram Strait | collected...
CCCCAAAACCCCAAAACCCCGAGGTATGATGAGAATTAAAATGAATAAATCAAATTCTATTTTTATTCTTGCCCTTTCTGGAACGAGGAGGAGTACTATCACGGAGACTCGATGACTAATTTTCTTCTTCCTCTTAATTTTCCTGAATTGGCGACTCGAAATTACGTTACTTACGTTCTAGATTTTAGCGGATTAGCAGGTCACCAGCGTTGAGAATCTCACCTGTTAGCTGATTGGGATCTTCTTCTTTTGTTATGAGGTATTCAGAGGTCAGTTAGTAAGCTGAACTGACTACAGCTTTTTGAGTATCCATGACATCTGAAGGTCTCACCATAAGTGCAGCTACTTCTTTGTTTCTGTGGGTACCGGGGGTACTGATATCAGCAAAACGGTCACTTTAATCTGACTGTGAGACTGAATCGAGGGCTGATTTTATAGTAACAAACTCAGAGTCCTGCTTGCCGGAGACGGGTGATTGGAGCCACACTTTTGTATTCCGCACGTCAAGATTCTGTTAAGTACCGTCCCCAAACGTCATCTTGCCTACCCCACCTGCAAAACTTTCCAAAGGTGGAGGATACACTTCATTACCAGTAATTGATCGTTCTTTTAGAGGAATTCCATTCCACCTTCGAAGTGCTTCATCATCTATCTACCTTGAGTTTATCCTCGTGTGGTTGACTTGGCGCTTTGGTGCCGCTTTAAACGGGTTTCGCTTGCGAGTTGTTGACTCCGACGCGGGAACATCGCCCATATAACTGGTGGCTGCTGAGGGCGAAGCCCCATCGATATCTGCAGTCCTATCTGGAGTTCGAGTCCGGTTGCTCGTGAAGTTCTGACTTCTGCTAACCGTGTTGTAGTTACTCTGGTTTCGGATTCTGCGTTATCGACTCGTCCGTACAATCTTCATGCTCCTGTCTAGTTCGTCCGAAAAAGATGACGAAGACTCGTTTTTTGCGAACAGGTCCATGTCTTTTTTCTTAGGCATCCTATGCTACTTTTCATTTTTGAACTCGAGCTCATTCGCATACTCAAAATTTTGAGCCGGGCGGAACGAGCTGTGATTTGAAATGTCACTGTTTCTGCTTCTTTAGCTTGGCATCTATTGCTTTCTTCCTCTGTTTAAGACCCAACTTGGCCTTTTTTCTTCGCTACTACTGCTAGCGCTGTCCTTATAAGCGGAAACTGTTGAGACTGGATCGTGCGCCTTTTCTGGCTACTAAACAAGTGTTTTCCGTTCATTTAAATTGACCAATACATCTTCAGGTCCTATTATGTCGGTGTCAGCTTTGAACCTGATGGTTCGCTGTTTGCCACCGCTCCCGTCATCCGGATCACTGCTCGATTTCTTCGAGGACGAAGCGGTCAGATTCTTCTTTGTCTTTTCGGCTGATGGTATGACTTAGGGCTCGGGTTATTACACCTTTTTTTTCGACTTGGATTTTTACAGAACGAAAGATGCCTCTTCCTTGGTCTGTGTCTTTTCATAGAAGTGCGTGTTCATTGTTTACTCAGGAAGTTTCTTCACTTCTTTCACATATTCACTCGATGACATCTACAACTCAACATCAGAACTCTCCTCCTCTTATTTCGTCTAGTCCTGGATCATGTATTACTTTCTGAATTTGTTGATATCGAGCCTGTTGCATGTCAATTGTCTGAATATATTTTCATTCCTCTTTAGGGCATACATGAGCACCTCCTGCCTGATGTACATCAAGAAAATTCCTATAAAAATGAGTGACGTGATCACGATCATCAAGTATAGGACAGCTTGGTGCCATGTAATCGAGTCAATTGAGTCCAATGTCAGCGCATACAAATCCCAATAGAGGTAGAAAACTAGGCAGGCGTGACTCAGACGCACGAACAGGTTCTGCCGGCTGGTATTGTACGGTTTCACAGCCGTGTAGATGCCCAGGAACAAAGCGCAGTGGGCAAGGGCTAGGAGGACTTGGTAGTCATCACCCCGAGGACTCACAAGCTGCACAATAAACTATAGAGTGCCTTTCTAAGCTAAGGTGATTAACTCCCAGTACCAGAATGGCTTAGTTAAACCAATTGTCAAAAAGTTAGCTTATCTTTCAGGCAATTCTTTCAAATTTTTCTTAGCAGAAAAGTCCATCTTCAGTTGAATCTAATTATTTAGCTGCTTCTATCTTCTCGTGTCAAAGTAAACTGCCAAAGGTAAACCCAGTCCAAAAAGCACAAGGCCAGGTACAGTCACGAAAATGAAGAACATTAAATGCCCGCCAGAAAAAGCGAGTATCTTAGGATCAAAGTAGAGCCTTTATTCACCGCCGTGGTGGCCTTCTGTAAAGAAATATACACCAGTCATGGTCAAGTAGTTGATGATGGCTGGATAGAAGAAATATACTATGATTACTTGCACTTGTTTCCAGCTGATGTATGCCTTTGACATATCTCCTCGGGTTTTGAAGAGCCAGAAGACCCCGTTTCCAAGAGTCATGGCTAGTCCAAACACAAGAATCCATATAAGGCGCGTATAGAGGATCGAACTCTCTATGTTAGGATCTTCGCTGGACTCTGGTTTTCTGTTGAAACAGTCCATTATGTATAGAACACCTGAGTAAGAGTGCAAGTAATCTGAGAATGCAAAATTGTTCATCACGCGGGGCAGAGGTACCCAGATGTTCCCAATTATTGCTCCAATCTGTAAATGGTTTAGGAATATTCTTGCATACGGTAAAGTTCCGTAAGTACTCACGGTCATCGAGAGAGACGAGAAGGTAAAGTAACAAATTACGATGAACAGTGAAAAGAAGAGTACACCTTAAAAGATGAGAAGCAGCCATAGGGACACTGGGCCAGGGCATTAGTCACACCTGAAGTTCATCCGTCTGGAATAACCATTATCGCAGTCTCTGCACAAGATTCCATGGTACCCTTTTTTACAGATGCCTATAGGGTTAGCTTAGTCGCCATCTAGGCAAGCTTCTGCATTTGGGCACTTCAAATAATCCTTGGAGGTAGCACTAGAGCGCCAATAACCTTTCTTCGTGGTGGTGTGAGTCCCCCCGTAGCAGACCATATGATCAGCACAACGAGAGCAATTCCCTGGCTTCGTCATCTAAACGTACGAGTAGAATCCTCTCGCGCAAGGAATACACTCCAAATTCTTTGTGTACTGCTCACCTTCCATACAAGTCCTTGAGGTCACGTTGAATTTTCTTGGTTTCACAATCTCTGGGATATCATTGCCGTAATTTTCCAAGTCAGACACCTTGAACTGCACGAAAGTTGAGACGCCTGGCTGCAGCCTGATTTTCAAGTAGTCGTAAGCAAATGAACCGTACTCAGCGATTGAATTCGCAGACAGTATGTTACTATGTTAATCTAGTCCTGTCTTGTTGACGAACTTAAATTAAGCAACTGCGAAATTCTCATCTGAGTAGAGCCTATCATCTTGGTCAAGAATCTCAATTTCAAAATTGAGATTCACACCAGGTGTTATGATCAAAGTGTCCTTGTCAACACGCTTCCAGTTCGTGCCGTTGTTGCCTTTCAGATCTACCGATTTCGGGTAAGAAGCAATCACTGCGCCATATGGAGCCTCGTTCCCTTAGTAGTAATTAGAGCCGAGTTTTCTTAATGGTATCCGAGTCCCTTGTGTTTTATTGTGAGGTACAATTTCTGTTTAGAGAGCTGGATGAGAAGTAAGCATCATTTTATCTATTTGGTTCATTTTTGCTTCCCCTTCTTCATTTACTTGGTTCATTTTCGCTTCTTCTTCATCGTCCTGTTATTGATCTTAATGAATCATATCAGTGCTATTTTCAGATTCAGAAGCGTTTCTGATATAAATAAACTCGTCATCAGGATCCCCAAACTAATAATAGCTCGAGGTGTTTACTACCCTGATTATTGGAGTATTCTTTTCGACAACTCCTGGCGCAGTATTATTCACCGTGTACTTTTCCATCCAACCTGGCATTTATGCGACTAGTGAAGGCTTGAGAGTATCAAAATCGGCCCATGTAGCCGGCACATCGGTATTGGTGAAGTTAACATTGGTCCACATGAGGGCACCTCCTTTGGAAAGTGCGCGATTCGCTACAAAATAGTTTGAACGAACTGTCACGTTGCAAGGTTTAGACCGGCACTCGAAAATGAGTGCGGCACCTTCGCCATCGCGACCTGATTAGGTCTTGTTATGAACCGGCCAAGCCTAATTTTCTAAGAATTTGTTCATGGCTATTTCGATCTATTTGACATTTTTCAAAAAGACAGCTCCACCCGACATTACGGCCCGATTATCAATAAATTCGCTTCGAGAGATGCGTGATCCGGCCGGACTCTTTAAATTGTTTAGGTAAATTGCAGAGCCTGACGATCCCGTAATATTTTAAAAACGACAGCGGTCGACGACTATCGAGTGGCAGGTACGGCAATAAATCCCAAGTCCTTCGTTATATAAAGAATTCATGTCTGTTTAATTAGACATGGTGACTCCTTGGACCCACAGAAGAGGCGACTAGTCTGCCCAAATTATGTTCTCTTTATTATCATGGAAAATACTATTAGAGAGCTTGAAAAATGCCGCCACAACATAGAACACAGTCTTTTTGTTGTTGTGCATATGGGCACCATCTATCTCTATATGCCTCGAGTTCTTGATCGTGAAGATGCTGCCTGATTATAACGCACAGGTTGAGTTACGCACGGTGAGACCTGGATTGATAGTTAAGTTTGAATTTCCTAGCACCTCCATCAAGCCAGCGGCTTTCCCATAAGTGTTATGGATATGCGAGATGCCGTTCATAACAATTTTTGATTGGAAGTTCATATAGAAGAAGCCAAACTTTGCGTTTTTATTGCTAATCGGAGGGTCTCCTCCATGTCCCGGCCAATGTTTTTTCTTCATACTTTCTAATTCTTAGTATTCTGCTTTATCATCTTGATAGTCAACTGTGAAATTATTAGCAGTCAAAGTTGAGAAAATCAATGTAAAGCCAGGATTTTGGTTTCGTGAAAACAAGTTAAGAAAGTGGCAATTTTCGATCTTAACCTGAGCCCTATACAGGTAGAAACCCGAAATCTCCGAGTATATATTCCGGAAGAAACTGTCTCTAAATTGAATTTCCGCTTTATTATTGTCAATTGCTTTAAGAATTGCTCCATTTTTAGCAACATTTAACTCAAAAGTAGAGCGCAACACATCCAAGATAACATCTTTGGTCGCAAAGAACACTTCGCCCTCATTTTTCCTAAATATCGAATCCTCAATTAAGATATGTGATTTCTCCTACAACTTGAAACACGATCCAGTATTATCGGTCATATTAAGGTCTTTTATATGCATCCTGGCTTTTTCGTCCCCAAAAATGATCCCGCCATTTCCGGCGTGGTTCTCTGCGATGTTCAGCATCCTGTGACCTTGAGTGATCTTGATGAGAAGTGGGGCATTGACGACGGCGATTGCTGCAGCTTTGCCGCCGACCAGATACTAAAAGTGCGGGTTTATCAGCATCGATGTACCTGACAAGTATCTGGCGTCAAACATCTCATCCAGCAAATTCAACAACGATAGATAACGAACAATCGGTTCGATCGTCGCCATATTTTCTATGACTAGGTCTTCCTTTGCCCAGTCTTCGCCTTGGGTCACTTCCATTCCATCTTCAAGGTAGACGTCAACAGAGCCGTCCAAAGTCTTTATAGGTTGACTGTTTTCGATATATACTTGTCCATACTAGTTGGAAATTTCATCGATATTTTTTTTGAGGAATGAATTCGATGCAAATTTCCACAGCGGGGTTTAGTACCGGAAATTCTAGGAGATAATCGAACTTAACCATTCCTTTTGCACTTGCATTTTCAATCTGATGTCTTTTTGCATAGTAAATACGCAGTCTTTGCAGAAGACGCCACCCCCTTCTTTCATGTAGATGGCACCACCATGATTACCAAAACAGTTCGTAAATTTGGTGTTTTTTATGAAAATTAGTGGCTTTTAAGAACCACTAACAACATGAATGGCGCCTCCGAATGAATTGAAGATAGTCTCGTTGACGAAAGTGGCGACGAGCTACCCACTCCTGTACGGACCTAACGTGTAGTCTAAAGTAGAGGCGTCAAAAATACTGCCACCATCTCCAGCAACCATGTTATCGTATCTGTTCCGCCCGAAGAAGATCTGCATCTTCTGACTGCCGCTAGCCGATGCTGCACAACCACGCTGACAGAAGTTGTGGCTGAAAACGTTGTCAGTGATCCGCTAGGCCTTTCCCACAGCCATGGGCCACTTCATTTCAAACGAAAAGATGCCCGACCCCTGACCTGGCTTCAACCGATACGAGTCGTACGGAAAGTCAAGGTACTTGTCCTCTAAGTTACGCATGGTTATGATGGCGTCACCCGAGACGTAGTCGGACTCGGCCCGCCCGTTATAAGTAAACTGATTCTTTTTGGCAGTCAAAATGCCGCCACTCACTTGAATCAAACTGCCTGAGTTTCCTATAAACGCGTTGTTTTGGACCACGTTGTAATTGAAGTCCAAAGTGACTTTTGGCGGGATGCTCTCAAACTGGAGCAGGCTGCCACCGTATTAAAGTTGGCTGAATGTTAGCACTTGGTAGTGCATATTGTCCAGAAGATGGTTTCGGGTAAATTCTGTCTTGAAATTGTATGCGCTCGGATACTAGTTGTCAGATGTCTCTCTTTCTACTGGATACTTGATGAAGATCATTGAACCTTGCTGACCTTAAAAATACTAGGTTGGCATGTACTTGAAAAGATGTCGGGCACTTGCACGCAGCTGAGTGAAGAATTCATTCTGATGTTTCCTGAATTTATTCGACCGCAAAATATTGTTTTTTCCGCCGACTAAAAATAGTGCACTGGCCTGGGTAAGGACCTAATTGTCACTCAATATCTGGTTAACTTGGTTTCCGTAGAATATGTTGTTAACTATGTATGTATTCTGGGAGAAATTTTCTTGAAGCAAGAGGCTGTCTAATATAGTCTGTTCAATGTAGAGGGCTCCCTAGTGTTGCGGCATGTCTATGGACTAGCCTTTTCTGGCGCACTTATCAAACCACTGGAATTCATCCCAACACTCGATCTCATCATCCTTCCGATAGTAACTAATCGTTCGACTGGATCCCGCCAGATGCAAATAATAGGGGGAGTTTATCCGTTCGTTGAAGGCGAAAACAGGTCCGTTATACGAGAATTCATTGTCGATGATGCGGAGGTGGTTGATGTGTTTTATGAATGCGGCAGAGCCTCTCTACCCAGCACTGTTTTTCGAGAAGTCATTCTTCTCCATCAGTAGTGTAAAAGGGAAAAGTGTGTAGGTTCTCCGATTTCTTTCCGAGTTCATATCAGTAAGACCCACTGTCTACAAAAAGAGGTTGTTTGGGCCTACGTAATTGTGGCGTCGATCCCAGGGTGGTGTCAAGTCGTATGGCTGGATACCTGATGTGGCTTCCAAATCATACTTGTCTCTGTCACTGGTGAGAGTCTCATTCAATAGTGAGCAGAGGATGCTCACCGCTCCCCCATTGGTTTTCTTCAGGCCTATATTCTTAAAGAACCCATTGTTGCGGATGAGTACTCCACCCCCACACACATGTCCCGCTTCTTCTTCATTTCCGATCCTTTGTGTCAATCTCACATAAATTGCATTTCCCGCTATGTAAGCCATGTTTCGTTTGAACTTGTTGCTGTCAATTATGATGTAAGGCTTGCTTGCATTATATGCAAGTTGTTTATCGCCATAGTCGGGGCTATCGATATTCAGTGCCCCACCATAAAGCCCAATGTTGTCCTGGAAATCGTTGTCAATAAAAACCATCTAGTTCGAGCTATGCGCTATATATATTAAAGATGCCCGTTCATATTTTTCGTAGAGCTCTTCGAGCTCGTCAAGCTACTCATTGGGATCAAGACCCTCATCAAAGAAATACATGGATGTATTTTTGTGGGGGTCGCAAGTTCGGAAAGCCAAGTGATTTTGTGCCTCTTTATAGAAGACATTATATAATTTGCCTTTGGCCGTGTATTGTGAATACCTGTCTGTCACATTATATACGCCCATATGAAGGTCAGGAACATTGATCATGTTACTGGTGAACTTGTTAGATTCCACCTAGATGGGTCCCATGAAGCCATCTATATTAATGACAACTCCCAAATGGAAAAAGTTGCGGAACAGAATTTTCCTGTCTGTCAATTCCTCAGCCATTTCTGTCTTGTCCAGACTGGTGATATGGGTCAGGACTTGGCCAAACTATAGGTTGTGAAACTCACTGTGTCTTAGCTGAATCATCCTGTTCTGGTACTGGATTGAATCCTATACCAAAGCATTCTGATGTGTGAAGTTGAGCACCCTCATAGAATCAAACTGTTCCGCTTTTCGGTAAACGATCAATCCTTTACAGAAGCTGGAGTGTTCGAATCGAGAACTGGTGATGTTAATATGGGCAGCTCGGTCGTCACCAAACTGAAAGAAATACGCTTCTTTAGCGTACGAATCTTCGCCGGCAAAGTTGTCAAATTTGCCCATAGGAGCATAGTTAGTGGTTTCAATGTTGATCAACGATTCGTAGTTCTTCAGGAATTAGCGAAATAAGCAATTTTCCAGTCTCAAGGTCGGTGTATGCGACAAAGTAGATCTCATGGAATCAAAAGAATACAAGTTGAAAAGCGTCCTGTGTCGATAAGCAAAAACATCGTTTCTATTACCTTCGCGCCACCAGAAAGATTTCTACCACGGCAGTCCATGGCACTTGTTCTACCTGCCTTTATTATCCGTTGCCTCTTTCGTACAATTCTTGTAGTTCTCTGCCGTGGGCATAGCCTATTCGCCACTACCGAGGGTTCCGTCGAAGAGAAGGGCACATTTATAGCTTTAAAATGAATTCCACATGGTTCCATGGGAGTATAAAGCAATTAGAGGGTTTACTGTGGCTCTAGTGGAGATCTAGTCCTTAAACCGACATTTCATGACTGGAAAAGAACTCAGCAAAACCTCCAGTCTAGCCTTATGTTTGCTATCTTCCTCCTCTCCGTCCTCGAAAATAGCCAGTGCATCAGACGCCTAAAACTCTATGCTAGTAAAGTTAGCCTCTCTGCTGATATTGAAGTGAGCGTAAGAACTTTGCACACTTATAATTGGCTTTTCGTCATCAATATTCTCAATGCAATTGTCATCGAAGAAAGCAACATCCTCGGTAGTGATACCTCCCATCAAATGTGCCATTCTCCCACTCCTTTCCTTACACTCCATCGGCCTAACATCGAGTCTTACATTGTCATAGAGCGGCTGAACAAACGCTAGGTTAGGAAATTCCTCGCAAAATTTAGTGTACTCTTCTTGCGGTAGAATTTTCTCATCGAATTATTCATAAAAGGCACCTGTACCAGTACCTTTGCCGGTAATTTGCTTGTTCTAGAGTAGATCATTGATATCTTGCTCGAGATTGCGGGTGGCTGGATCTCCTTCGAACACAATTTTCCCGTTGGTATCGACGAGAAGGGCGCGAGGCAGGTCCCTCTCTCCGTAGAGCTTATTGGCAACGAAGACCCCGTTAGGTGACCAGTAGTGCTCCATTTGGTCCCACTGTTTTTCCTGTAAAAAGGACTTGATTTTGTCCTTACCCTCATCGATACTGATGCCGATGATGCGCACCTTGCTGAGCCATTCTGCCCCTTTCCTGCTGAGCATTTCTTGATTTGTGTGCATGGAAACCTAGCACGGCGGACAAAGAGTACTCCAGAAATGGAGCAGGATGACTTGACCGGGCACATGAGTTAGATCGACCTGTGCATCGCTGCTGTCGAGGGAGACCTGGTTCTTGATCACTCCCATATAGGAGAGCACCTAGTTTGGCTTGTTGAAGCCGGGCAAACACCAGAAGAAAGGATGGGTGCCTTTGGTCAGCCAGATGTGCGCCCTCACTTCACTGTACTTCTACATGTCTCGTCTGTCCGAGAACAGGTCATGCAGCACTTGAGTCACAAACAGATACGGCTTGCTGAATGAACGACCCAGCAAGGGATCTGAAGGCTCGCCATTTTGAATCTCTAAGTCCTCAGGAGGGATGATCATCAGATCGTACGTAGATTTTACGATAAAATCGAACTTCACAGCATCCAGCTGCTTTTCACATGTATAGAAGGTGACTTGCTAAGTACCAATTTGCTTAATTTGCTGTTTACGGTAAAGATTAGCATTACACATGGAACAACTAGGTACCGGTTCATTTAAGAGAATACCTTAATTGCTGACGGTCTTGCTCTCGCAAACGCGACAATTCCAAATAATACAGTTCTAGCTGCAGTGTTCATCATTGGTCGTCTTGTCCTGATAGCCACAACTATTGTAGAGACACTGTCTCAATACTTAGCCCGAGGTGGGAAAGCCCGGGGTGGGCACCATCTCAGCTAGGCGATAGCCTTTCTCGCAAATTTTAGCCTCCGTTGTGCTGCGGCAATCCAATGCATGGGGAATCAGTTGCGAGCACCGAAATAGACGAAAGCCGTCATTTTCCGCTACAATAGTAGCCACTTCGCTCCCTTTTTTATTCCCCATTTTAAGTTAGAGCGGGCCACTTGTATCTTTAGTTGGCGAGTGAATGAACTCCGCTGATTCCATCCAGTTCAAGGCGCTGTAGATATAGCCGAACTTATCACCGGGGTCGTTCTCCCGGATCGCCAGCCAGTCTTTACTTTGCTGATTTACTTTGCGGTATTCACAAATTCTCACCCATACATTAATAGTCGTGTCAAGCACTAATCGCGCATAGCTATAGTTTTCGGAGCACTTTAGACATCCCACAGATGCTTTATAAAGACTCTTCATATCCTTATTGTCCTCTTCTTCCAGACTCTCAGCATAAGGGTCCTTCGCAAAGGTTTCCGTAGTCTTGTACACACATGAACCTGCATAAGGTGCAATAAAATCTAGGATTCCCCAACAAATTTCCTCATCTTGTGCGTTAACGTCGGTGGTGTTCTAATATATTTATTTGGTATATTTGTCTGGGATTACGGTTTGGGTAATCCGGTTGGTAGCGGTGTCATAATTAGACGGAGTGCAAGTTTTCTCTTCTTCGTTCCATATGGCACAGAAAATGCCAGTAACCGTGAACATGCGGATGAATCCCGGGCTGCACTTTTTGCAGTTCTTTGGCAGGTATTCAACGTCTACGCACGGGTCAACATCAATTCTATCTTCAGTTTGGCATAGAGCCAAAGAGACAAATAAAATGAGAACTAGCCCAATTTAGCGCACTTTTCTCATTTAAATGAATTAAACAAACTTTACATATCTTTCATACTATCGGGGTTTTGGGGTTTTGGGG
>Ga0115008_10004707_pt1 | contig 11327 bp, 11 predicted proteins | sample FraStrMetagenome_FD_87164 | JGI IMG/M metagenome (GOLD analysis project Ga0115008, IMG submission 87164) | Marine eukaryotic phytoplankton communities from Arctic Ocean - Fram Strait ARC3M Metagenome | ecosystem: Environmental > Aquatic > Marine > Oceanic | place: Fram Strait | collected...
ATTAGTGTGTCAAAGATCAAAGAGATAAAAGAGGGGTTGTTTGTTCTTTGTTCCATACAAGTTTCGCTTATTTGGCTAAATTAACGTAATTTGCAACTCTGGTTTGATGATAGTTGGATAATTAACTTGAAATACGAGTACCGGTAAAAAAACTTCCTAATAGAACATGTAAACCATATGCGATCTATTGCATAGAAAAGAAAGAATATCGACAATTTATTTTTTAAAGCATAATCAATCAGACAAAATGAAATTAAAAGTATAATTCTTTTAATCAACTGATATTGAACAATTGGTAGATGGATAATGCAGTCAAGTATAAGATGGCAAGTAGCAATCGCATACAATTTGTGTACGGATTCAAAGTAGGCTATCTTTCCTACTACTTGGCACATGCAGCTAATAAATTACAGTTTCTCCTGACCTGGATGTTGTGTGTTAAGTTCTTTTCTAATCAAATTATTTTAAGTGCGAAGTACTCTTTAGCGTGAGAAAATAGTGAATTCATGTTGGCATTGTGTGGAGCTCGGGACACCATAATACGTGTTAACTTCCGAAGTGTCATCATCCTCCAAGATATCACTTCCATAGTCATAGATCATAGATGAATATCAGATACGCAATGCCTCTTGATTGTACCTCCTATTGTAACATATATTTGTTGAAATAGACACGCGTGTTTGAAAATGTAATAACCTCTGAGTTACATATGCGGTGGTATGGGTTAACGATACTATGTATAAATGAATTTTCGTATCACATGTTGTGACTTGATCCTCAGCTATGAATGGAGAAGATTAACATCAGCTCAAACTTGCTTACATTTTGTCCAACGAAATTAACTTGATTGCGTATCATCTTTACTTTGTTTGAAATATATTTTGTATCATTGGTTTTGAAACCATGCTGGAAGCCCTTGTCAGTTCCTCGACCTCACCTAGCGACAGTCTCCAACCAACTGCCCCTAAATTTTCCTGTGCCTGTGATAAAGTTTTTGCTCCTGGTATTGGAACTCCCCCCTTCGCAATGCACCAGTTTATCGCGACCTGTGACATAGTTTTCTCTCTATCTACCGCTATTGCTTCGAGTGTTTGGAGAAGTGATTTTGCTCCTGGTAAAAGTTCCTTAAAAAGCTGACGGCGAGGACCTTGAGGTGGTAAAATATTGTTTTCAATACTATATTTTCCTGTCAAAAGACCAAGGCACAGTGGTGAATACGATATTAAACGACAGCCTACTTCGTCACATGCACTAAGCGCATCTTTACTCGCTTCAACAGTCATGAGCGAGTATTGAGTTTGGGCCGTAGCTATCGGCACGCCACGTTCTTTCATTCGTGCCGAGAATTTGAGAAGCTGTTGCGGTCCATAATTACTAAGAGTTTGTGAAGATAAGTTAAAATAGTTTATTGCGGCGAATTATGGCGAATAATGAACTCACCTCACACCAACAGCTTCGCACAACCCTGCGTCATAAACATCAGCTATACCTTCCCACAAACTTTTTTCCTGGAGAGGCTGATAGTTCGCAGTAGACCAATGCAGTTGTGCAATCGCTATTTTATCCTGTTCTAAGCGAATTAACGATTCCTTTGCCGCGTTAACCATGCTTCCTCGATTTATTCGCCAAGGATAAGGAGCGAATTTCGTTGCGACTTGTTGGGGACGAGGTTTTCTTTCATTGCTAAATAGGGAAAAAATTGAATTGACGTTTTCATTGTTTGATTTAGAGACTTCTTCCAAGTATCTCCTTTCAAATTGACCCAATAATATTTCAGCTCGGCCATTGAGTTCCAGTGTCCCGTAGCTATCTGCTGTGTCAAAAACTGTTACTCCAGCATCCCTAACTTCTTTATAAGCCCTAAAAAGCTCTTCATCATTTGACTTGTCATAACCCTAACCAACAAATAATTAAAATGATCAGTTAAGTTCATTAGCACAAAAAAAAAGATCCTTATCAAACTTCTTTTGCCTATGCTTCAACGTCCATAGAAAATACTTTCGTTGCTTACCCACAACAACTTATTACCCCAAGCCCAAGTTCCAAACCCAATCTCACTTATTTGAAGCCCAGTTGGTCCCGCCGAGACTGTATTCACTTTCAACGGAAGGGCATAAATTGGGGACGAGAGCGGTATCGCCACTAAGGAGAATGATAAGTAGAGCGATCGATACATGTTTTCTCACAAGCAAAACTACAACACTTTCGATAATCTAATCTAGTCTACGTTTCTTAACTTAAAGCTTGATTAAATGTTGAGAATAATAGTGATGGAACATGGACAATGTGAAATACATTGATTGTTATATTCCATCCATCATCCTGTTTTGGCCTCGTCATCCATTTCATTACGTGTCATTTCTTAACGCTTATTTACTGCTTTAGCTACTCGGGCTCGGTGTTTGGTCTTTGATTGATAGAGTAAAATACACACAGTACACAGTATCAACAAAAACCCATATCAAAACGGAACAAATCATTCGTCCACGTTGGATCGTTTGACTGTTACATACATAGCAATAGAATATAAGTAAGTGTTATGAATGCAAGATGAAGTCCTTGGAAGGTGTACCTTTGAAACTGCCATTATTTGATCATTGATTCAAAATAGATCGGGTTCATTGGTGTCGGGCCTCTCGAGTCTCGCTGGCTTTAGGAGTTGTTTGTTGGGTGGCTGTTGCTGATTGTGACATCCCTTTTGATGAGTATGACTTCTTTGTTTTGCTTTCTTTGTATTCTTAACTAGAAAAGTTCTAAGAAGTCGTTGTGATGTGGGGTTTTACGTTTTTTTTTGTTACACTAATGCCATGCGTTCGTTCTATAAGGAAAGCTTCGAAACATGAGTAATCGGCCAGGGAATAGGAAAAAAGAATCAATTTTAGCGCTGCATAAAATGATTGATTCAAAAATCCGTATAAAGTGTTTAGGTGGACGAGAAATGCGTGGGATTTTGAAGGGATTTGACGAACTTGTCAATTTGGTATTAGATGACTGCGAGGAGTTTTTAAGAGACAGAAATGATGCGAGTGTCGTCACCGAGGAGACGAGAAAGTTGGGCCTCGTCGTTTGCAGAGGTACTCAAGTTTCGTTGATTTCTCCAGAGGAGGGAATGGAAGAAATAGCTAACCCTTTTATGGGTGGAGAGGAAGAGGACTAGTTCTTCAAGTGTTTGTTGTGTACGAACTCTATTAATAATTATTATGTTCAACAATTAACTATTATGTTTTTTCACAAAAATTTCTTCTGATCGTGATTCATGATCAGTGAAGGATGTGCTCGTAAGGAAAAAATGCAGCGAAATGAGTTAACTACAAATCATGACGAATTCATGCTCAAAACTTTTAACATCGGACGAACAACTGTTCATTCTCTTTCGTTTAATGTGCAGCAGCGAGTATTCCCAAACTCGTAAAAACTACTGCCCAAACACTCAGTTCTCTTAATATATTCAATTCGGAAACATTTGTTAAGTCATTTACAAAAAGATTTGATTTCGTTTCACGACACTTCACTTCCATTGCTTTCATGTGCATAACGTCCATAGCTTCGCGATTTTTTTCGGATTGTTTCATAGCTTCTAACTCCACTCTAAGCAGACCCCACAACGTACGACGCAATATTTCTGCTGACGCGATGACGGGGTTGATAAAATTTTGAACATCCGAACCAAAAGTTTTTTCTAGCTGACCATGTTGGTTAAGATATGAAGGAGGAATAAAACTTAAAGTCCAACAAAATCTCAAGAGTATGTTTATGATGCAAATCGCAATGTACATTGAATCATATTGATAAAGCCGCTTTGGGCGTAACCTTATCTTGGAACATTTACCGCAGAACTCTCGTATTATGTCAGACATCTCTCGTACAAATGGAGATATTGATGAAGTATTAGCTACATTGTCTTGTTCATGTAGCGGTGCATTTGTTGCCGATCGAATGCTTTTCTGCTTACGAGATAACGCGGTCATTTCTACGTCACCCAACTTCGCACGTTTCGAAATCGCAGACGAATTGTCCTCAAAACTAAAGAGCTCCCAATCCATCATTATGTCCCACCAAATTTGGTAAAGGGTTGCACATGTAAATGATACCAGCCATATCGCTTGCTGTTTATTGCTAGGGTTGAAAACGCCAAACAACCCTATTTCTGCTGCAATCAAATACTTGAATGCATTTCCCAAATAAGGCCATCTTTTCTTTGCATCAAAAGATTGACGAAGATTTTGACAAAATCTCCACCATAAGGGAGAGACCATACATGCTGGTAAAACAATTTTGTGTAAAAGCCAACTTCTTTCCAACGGTCTGTCTGCGTGGTTTAAATCATAGCCCGCAGTCCACCAACCTTCAAGCCCAGCGAATATGTAGAAGAATGTGAAAGTAATATCTTGCAATGGACGTACAGTTGAAGTCAGAATATCTCCAACAAAACCATCTCTTCAAAATGTTGGCACGAGTTGCAACCAATGAGAACGATATCGCGAAACTTTTTTCATTTTTGTGAGATTACTTACCGAAAAGTAACAGGGAAAAAAGGAGCAGACGGGGTGATGTAGAGCACACTCCAAAAATCCCGTCTCCGCGACCATGGAAAAACCGCATATGCTACAAAAAGTAAAAAGAAGACCAAAGGAAAGACCATTGACGGAGCTATTGACGAGACAGCACCTTCAATATCATTACGTGATAAATCCTCTCCATTCGAGCTACTCAGCGCAAACAGTAGAAGAAATCCAAACGCAAGTAACGTGAGATCCAAAGCAGCGTTCAAGACACTCAGGGAGGATACAGCCTGAATAGGTTCTTCTTCCTCAGCATCCCTAGATTCATTCATATCATAACCGATGCTGTCTTCGCTATCTGGAAGGACACCTCCGAGATCTACATGACCAGAACCAACGTCCATCTCGTCGTTCTGCATAGACGAGTTGTCATCAGTATCAACAGCCGTCAATCCCGTAGGTGGTGGAGCGAACAACAAACGTCCAATTGAATCCTTCAATAAATTCTTGCCCATCGAAAACGACATCCTCCCCCCTCCCCCCTCATTATTTTCCCAAACATACAATGAAAACGCAGAACAATAAATTAAAAGCACAAACTCTGCAACCCCTCTAAATACCCTCCTTGCTGGTGGAAATTGTTCAAATAGATTCACATAACTTCCCGCCGATGGCGTGTAAAGAAGGAGTGATGCTAATACAGGTATCAACAATGCCAATTTAAGCACAAGCTGCCTCTCACTCTTCGCTCTTTCTCCATCGGATGGGTTATTTCTTGCACCCCTCAGTACGTTTAAATACATACTTATAGGTTTGTATGGATAAAAACAATGTTGGAAGCTAGACTATTCAGGTTTCTCTCCGGTCCCTCATTTACTAGATTTTCCGTATTAAAAATTTTTTCATATATGTCTAGTTTGTGCAAAACCATCGGAACACACCACACACCACACAACACACAACGTATACATGAAAACATATATCAAAATATCGAACTCAGTGCAGAGTTCGAAACGCGCGTACGTTAGTAGAACCTATGTGCTTCTACTCGCGTACCTTTGTTGGCACTGTGAGTTCGCAAGTGATTGATAAACTTCTCCATAAGCGAGCAGAGTCAGAACATCTATAACGTCTATAAACTAGTATAGATAGCAACGACTTGGGCCTCGGGCCTCGGGCCTGTAATACACGGAATACGGATTTTCGATTTTCGTACGACCCAGCATGAAGCAAACGGGGTAAATGAAACATGTGAAAAGAGAAAAGAAGTTTGTTTAGATATTCCTCTTTAACGACAAGAGGCAGCCAGTAAGTAAACCAGACCCTTTTTCCAATCTGAGATCCTATTCCATATTTGTTAATGTGCCTATATTAATACCAACACACAAGATTCATTTGGTCAAAGGTTGAAGAAAGTAATACCTGTATGTATTCCTACCTGTTACCCGTATATTCGATATCCGATTCACGAATGGAACATACTATGGATGTGAAGTCCTTTTGGATGACGTCGCCTTCTCCCTCGGTGTACTCGCCAGTCGATCTGTCCGCTGTCCCATCCATCTCACCAACTGCGGAACCTTCCGCTGGCATTGATGTGACGATCGATGAGGTATACACTGTCATCGTCGTGAATAGTTTCTTTTTGGTCTTCTTGTTGTATTTGCATTATCGACTGGCGAAAAGTCTTCAGCCGCTCTATGTCGGACGTAATTTTCATGTTTCGGAATCTCTCAGGGTCCAGGCATTTGATTTGAATAAGTTCTTATCGTGGATGTTTGATGATTGGTCGTTCGAAGAAATACGTAACAAGGCTGGTTTGGATGCGTACATGTTCATGAGGTTTTTACGAATTTGTTTAGTAATAACGAGTGTCGCATCTTTTTACGGACTTTTAGTTTTATGGCCAGTATATTACACAGGTAATCAAGATGGAGAAGAATGGTATGTTCTTTCGATGCAAAATGTTGATGATGGATCTCCAAGACTTTGGGCGGGGTCAGTTTTTATGTGGGTTTTGACTCTTTTTGTAATTTGGAATCTAAAGAGAGAAATGGATCATTATACTGATTTACGCCTAGAGTTTGGTGGATGTGTTGAAGGTGACATGGATGCTGTTCACCTGTACTCTGTAATTGTAGAAAGATTACCGAAAGAATTACAAGATGACAAAGCATTGAAGGACTACTTCGAAGAAATCTTTCCAGGAAAGGTTGAACATGCAGGTGTTATTATTAATTATCCGGAGTTAGAAAGGGTTTTTAAGGAAAGACAAACAACGGTTGAAAAACTAGAAAAGGCTTTTGCCATATACCAGTCAACTTCCATTCGACCAACACATAGAATAGGAGGATGGCAATGGGGTGATATTTGTTGCTTTCATAAGAAGACTCAGACAAGGTACGTAAATTATAGCATCAACTTTTGTTCAATTGGTTCTTCCTTCATAAAATATTTTGAAGTAGAGAATCAACAGTGCAGCCACTTTTAGAAGATTATGACTATAATGTTGGTGACGAAGTCGACTCTATTCAGTTTTATGAAACAAAACTCGAAAAGTTGAATGAAGAAGTTAGAGTTCTGCAACAAAGAGCAAAATTGCGAGAAAATGATGTCGATTTATCTAAAAAAAGTGCACAATGTTGGATCAAGAAAACCCTAAAATTTTTACCAAAATATGAACAAGAAAAGTCAGGTGACAAGGATGCAACAACCGCAGACGACGAATCATCATTTTTATCAACTTTAGAACAAATAGATTCAGAGCAAGAAAGTCTCATCGATACCTCGGATTATGAAAAAGATCTGGTAAGATATCAATTTACGCGGAAATATTTAGTTAGTCTAAATAATGTCTTTTAATGTTAGCAGATATCAGCTGTTAATCGCCGGAGACCTGGTCAAAAATATGATAATTTGTCCCGATGGCAATGGCTATCAGGAATACTTGGTAAAGATTTTACATATGATTTATTTAAATTTCTTCGAAAACAAATTGATGACTTTGGTAGTGAGTCGTTCAAAAGTAGTACTGGATTTGTAACTTTCAATAGTCTTGTAACGACCACTATAGCCGTTGACTCATCGTGTACACATCACGAAGGCTTAATAATCAATAGAGCCCCAGGTGAGATTTTAATTTGTTAAATAATAATCTATTGGTCACCTGATTGATCGCGATGGTATGGTTTAGAACCTCGCGACATAATTTGGAGAAATATAGCTGTCGATCACGCGTATTCAGAGAAAAAGAAAAGTTCTGCTGTTGTTATTGTAGCTTTTGGAGCGCTTCTTTGGGCTATACCAATTGCCTTCATACAGGCAATAGCAACTGCGGATACCTTATGTAAGAAGTAATGTTTATCGTTACTAAATTGATTGTGGTTTTCTTACACTATTCAACTATTACAGCTGAAGTGGATGGATTTGAATGGCTCAGTGAAAGTAACAACAGTGCATTAGCAAGTTTTGTAAATGGATATCTACCAGTCGTAACAATAATGGGACTAATTCTACTTCTACCTCTCGTTTTTGAATTCATCGGGAAATCTTACGAGTTTCGAAAGACAAAGAGTGGTCTTGAAACTTCAGTAATGAATCGTATGTTTGTTTATTTGTTGGCAAATATTTTTGTCACGGGTAAGAGTCGCCTTGTTTCATTTTTCGCGAGATTTATTTTATGTACCATTGATCTGATTTGTTGACATACAATTTTCAAGTGACGTCCGGATCCTTGTGGGACTCTCTTAATGACATTATTGATGAACCTAGTGATACTTTCGAAATTCTCGGAGATTCACTACCAGAAGTCGTCGGTAAGTGTGATAAAAGCGCATACGTTACGTTATATTTACCTGACACTTCTTTGTAATTGAAGGCTACTTCGTTTCTTTTGTCATTACCAAAATCTTGCTTGGTTTACCTTCTACTTTAATGAGGTGGGGGGCACTTAGTCGCTACATTTGGCTTAGAATTATCTATAGCGAAGAAAGCATGACTCAAAGAGAACTTGATATAATTTATAGGGAACAGGTGATACGGTTTGGTCGAGAGGTACGTGATGCCTATTGTTTTTCGCTTATTTTACGCGAGAACATGACAGAAACCTCACATTTTTTCGTATATTTTAAGTATCCGAATCTACTGCTTGTTAGCGGAATTTGCTTCACTTATGCATGTATCGCGCCAGTAGTTTTGCCTGCAGGTTAGTAGACTAGCACATCTTCAAACAGATGTATGATACGCTCACTCTTTACTTTTTCCTTTCATAAATAGGCGCAGTGTACTTCTGGTTTGCATTTTTTATCTACAAAATGCAATTCCTCCATTTATACAGCCCTAGGTACGAGAGTGGAGGCCTTATGTTTCCAGATATCTGCCGTCTTCTACTTGTTGGTCTCATTGGGGGTCAAATTACTTTGATTGGATACCTTTCCTTGCGAGAAGGTTATCAGCCGGCAGCTTTCGTGTTTCTCTTAATACCAGTAACGCTTAGTAGTATTTCTGACTTGAAAAACAGAGGAAGGAAGGCCAAAAACCTGAGTCTTGAAATTGCTGCTGCTTTTGACAAAAATAAAACCAAAATAGAATTTGATGATGATGCCTACAAGCAAAAGATCATGAAAGAAGCAGATGTTCATCCTTTACCATATAGGAGGGAAAATGGATCACTCGAGGATGCGATCACCACAGCGAATGAGAATCAAGATTAGAATGCCATGAGTTCAGGAATGCATGCGTTTTCTCAGAGCTACACAAACGCCAAGAGTATATTTTTACATTTGAAATCTTGTTACTTACCTAGCGCTTAAAAAGTGAATATCAGATCTGTGATTTTTTCCGAAAATTTTCTTTTCAATATGCACCTACGAGATTTTATAGTTTCAGTATTGCAAAACTCCATTTGCTCAGTTCAAATAGAAATAGTAAACCGTTCCAACTTACCTACGCCAAAGGTCAGAAAGTTTGTTTGAAAGCTTTTCGTTGACGCATGAAATCGGGATTTTTTATACCAAAAATAAAACCTGGTCGAAGACGACAAAGAGATATTTGGTTACTGGCGAAAAGTGATTTTGGAACATAAGTGATCCTATCTGAAGGATTATGATTTGCTTTCTGGATCTAGACCTAAGAGTAAGGCGTCAGACAAGAAGAATCATTTAGAATCAGATTTTTGGTTATAATTGAGAAATCAGATTTTTGGTTATAATTGAGAGAAGACTAAATCATGGTTCACGGTGCTAAGTTGTAGCGATGCCAAGTTCTATATAAAGGGGTTTGATATGGTGGATTTTTAAGGTGGATTCTGGGTCAAAGTAAGAAATTGCCTTTCAAATAGCTGTAAGGCCTTCGCATTATATGTATAGAAGTTTCGAGCTGAGTGGACATGTAGTTCCGACATAATTGATAGTAGTATCATTTACTGAAATATTATCAATGAGCTTGCCATTTGCGATAGTCTCGCTCTCTTCACAAAAGAAACTTTATGTGTGGGTCAGAATCAAACCATCTCACGTCTCACACTGAAATAGACGCTATAACTAAAGGACGAATTTCCTTCTAAGTGCGATCTTAACCCATTTTTTGATTCTACATCATCTCGATAAATGGCTAAAGACGGATTGGACAAGGATATCCCATAATCCAGTAAGATACGCATTTTTGTTTAATCTGGTTTATTTGTCAAGCATAAAGCTAAAGACGAATCGATGAGATCTGGAAAGTCATGTATTTAAACGGCAACTGAGGCTTAAGCTTTATCAGTCTCGGCAGTTTTGTAGAATGATGGCCCAGCAGATTTTTGCCCTTCGCCTGCAACCTTGTTAAAAGCTGGTTCGGTAGTACGTTTATGTTCCGCTTCCCACTTTTCTGCTAGAACGATTGGTCGATTTCGTGTTTGACATAGGCATCTTCGAGTGCTTGACATCCCCCTCTCCAAGATTAGGCCGTTGAAAATCAACGCAACAAAATGAGAGTTCACTAGAGATACAAACCAAAATCAACCACCACCCGTTATAAACTATACGCTCAATCATTGCATGCACTGCATCCCCGATAAGAACAACATTTCCATCAGCTCAACTACGTAAGAGTTCTGGGGGACGGTCGTACAAATCTCGTTGTTCGACCGATTCTGGTGGAGTTGCATCCAAAACTGTCATAATTTCGTCAGTCCACCCTTCGTACAAAGATCTGATGTATTCAACTAACACTGTATCCATTGTAGTTACAACCCTTTCGTTTCTTCTAGTTGGGAGAATATTTTTTTAACTTCTTCACCATACATCTGAGCTCGCAAAGCTGATCAAATGCCATCTGATCCAACGAGAAGATCAGCAACCGCTTGACTTTGATAAGACTCTACGTGGTTTCCATTCTGAATAGAGTCCGGCTTTATTTGTTTGCACTCATCCAAAAGAATCTCCTGAGGATCCGGTCGGTCGATCACTCCAATATACGGTAAATGATATAAAGCGGCACAAGACATGGGAAATGTAAATAAAATATATTTTGTCGTGTCTAGAATCTACTCCCAAACCAATTTCTTTATGATGCGTCAGAATAAAAATGTTTTTATTTCTTCATTTTCCAATGGAAGACATTGATCGCAAACGCAGTGGGAACATTTTCACGATGTGATACCCGAAGGTAAAAATTTTCAATTTGTGATACCTGAAGGGACATATTTTTCAATATGTGATACTTTACAAACGCTGTTGCAACTACTTGGTTGGTAAACTCTTTATCCTGATTACAGGCAAACGCAACCTGATTCCAACCATGAACATATACAATACTCTTTAATCCAGGACCATACTTCAACCG
>Ga0115008_10004710_pt1 | contig 11324 bp, 7 predicted proteins | sample FraStrMetagenome_FD_87164 | JGI IMG/M metagenome (GOLD analysis project Ga0115008, IMG submission 87164) | Marine eukaryotic phytoplankton communities from Arctic Ocean - Fram Strait ARC3M Metagenome | ecosystem: Environmental > Aquatic > Marine > Oceanic | place: Fram Strait | collected 2012-06-18
AAGAAATTCCTTGATACAAACTAAAAATTATAATATTCAGAAAATTGAAAAATTATTTATAAAACGCAATTAAGCGGAACCCGAAGGCTCTATCTTAGTTACTTAGTTAGTTAATTTTATAAACATACACCCCATGTGTATTATTTTCTCTGTTTAATAAACCCCCTTTAAACATATGCAATAATTCTGTTGCAATTGAATTTATAGGGTTTGTGGAATTAATCCCCCATTCGTTGTGGAAATCGGTAATCTCTCTGCAGGACATCCAACAATCTTTGTTATCTTTCAAAATATCATAAACTTTCTTCGCCAAAGTATCGGGTTTCAAGATTATTTTATCCTTCAACACATCACCACTATCAACCACAACACGATCCCTGGATTCAGGAGTCAGGTAACATTTTCCACCTTTGACATAGTTTTTCTGATTTTTGATCTTTGATTTTGAACACACTTTCATCTTGCCCAATTCCAGTGGAATATCTGTCGCAGAAATTTTAATATCCACATACTCGTCATTTTTAAAATTTTCAATCTGATCCATTATAGCATTGTGGTGGGTTTTTGCAACATCCAATACACGTGTTGATGCAAACAGTCTAGTCTTTGGTTGTTTGTGTTTTTTTGTGTATGGATAAAATCCTTGATGTCTACTAGAGCCTTGGTGGATATTATCTATCGGTGCATCTTTAGTGGCCACATAAATCTCATTATTACAAATCAACATGTCGTAACAATGTTTTGGTTTTTTAACTAATTCTGATCTACAACTTGCAGATCTCCCCAACATCTTTCCACCCACGACAATCAAATATCTACCTGTTCGCTTCCCGCTTTTTTCGTAACAATTCACCCAATCTGTTCTCACTGTGTTAATACCATCACTGACCGAACCATCAATTTTTTTTATAATTCTTTCCTCGTTTTCGTTCATTATGTTCATATGTACCGTTACACACCCATCATTTACTACGACAAAATATGCATTTTTATGACGATCTGCCAAATACTTTACTAGGTTGTTCTGAACTTCTACCTTGATACATATATTCACAACTACCGCTTTTACTTCTCCGCATCTCCATTTGTGTGTTCTAAGAGAATTCGGAGAAGTTATAATGTCATCAATCTGCTCGAACGATAAAGATCCATCTTTTTCCATTCTGTCGTCGATGTTCACGGATGAAAAATTTGGATGCGTGGACGTAATAAACGAATTGTTTGGGTTGATACTATTAATATTTCTACCATACAGTGTAACACTCTTATGGACTGCTTTGATCATACTAAGCCATGTCGCTGTTACAAACAAAGAACAAACGTTACCACGACCCATAATATTTTGAACAATCTCCCTTCTTTGCACAATTTTATCGGTATTAGCATCCTTGATAGTACCGACGTCAGCTTCGTCGAAAATAATACTAAACTCTTGAGTCTGTGACTCCCTGATACCTTGGTAGATTTCACTCAAAGGCGATACATTTAGAATACAAACTGTAATCAATTTATTATCTTGCATTTTATCTTTCCATTCATCCACGGAAAATTTTTTAGGAGAATACACAATGTGTTCAAGACCATATCTAGATTCACCAAAACAATCCATATTATCGTTGTGACGTCTGTTATATGCAGACACTCCCTTAAGAAGAGAATCGACAAAAGTTTGTTTTTGGATGGTAAAATTATCAGTCACAATCACTACCTGTTTACCTGCTTGTAGAGACCTAATTGCATGTCCCAGAATTTCACCACGCTTCCCCGTCTGGCAGTCCCCGTACACCAGTGAGTATTTTGCATCCATGTCGACCTTGATAGTCGCCGCAATCATATTAATCATAAAAGCATACATCTTCAAAAGACTCGGCCCGTCACAGTTTGCCCTGTTTCTTTTGATTTTGAGTTCTGCTCTTTTCACCTGTTCAATGTCATACAAGATTTTAGAATCGGGAACCTTCCCTTTGTTGTTCTCCCATAGATCATCCTCAATCTTTTCGATTTCCGCCTTTGTCAAAAAAATTTGCTCCATTTTTGTTTTAGTTTTGCAATTCGGGGGTTGTTTTAAAGTTTTGATAAAATGTTTTCTTAGTTTATATACCCCTTTAAGACCCTAAGGTCTTGAGTATTTTTATTTTTGATAATCTAATTAGTATTTGAAATAATCACTAATTTTTTGGAAAAAGGATTTTTTGTTTCTCTGATCGCCAAATATAGAGTAAATATCATATTTTGTATAAACAATTTCGCATATAGGACATTTATTTTCATCATTATCACTTTCGCTAAGCCTGTCATCCAAGCAATGTGTATGCATACAATGACCACAACAGTTTATCAACGAAACTCTATCTACGTCTTCCATGTCTTGACTACAAATACAACAACCATATTCATCATCTTCGTTCGTCGCTCTCAGTCCAATCTTTTCCAAAATATTGAGCATAAATCTGTTATCAATTCTCAAATTTTGTTTACGTCTTTGTTCTGTGTTAGTAAACAGATAATACATGTTTAACATATCTTTTCTGTCACTAGCCAAAATATTTCTAACACAAAAGAATGACCCCCAAGCTTTGCGTCTGTTCTTTTCCACTTGTGTTAACAAACAAACAATCTTCTCTTTAGGCCAAGTCCTTACATCATTCCACAATCGATTAAGATTATGTCCTGCACTCTCAAAGTAATTTCTGACATTATTGTAGTAGAAAGGAATCTTCATATTTTTGTTGTTTTGATTATTTGCTGTTTTGATTATTTTACTTATTTTGTCATTAATTTTCTGGTGTACAATTATTTTTGATAATATTTTAATACAGGTTCTTCGGCATAGGGTTAGTTCTCATAGAATACTTAAGCGCTTCGGTGCTTCCGTCAGCCGTGTTGCTTGGGATGTTCCATGTAGTGAATGCCTTGACGTTAGAACCCATCGTACTGGACTTGTTGGTCGCATAAGCGGGAAGACGAAACCCTGCCTTCATTTTGCTGCGACTAGTGGTCCTGACATCCCCGTTGGGGTTATTACCCACACGAAGGTTGGGTGGGACACCACAGTAACCTGGGTACACCGCAAACCATTTCCCGTTCTGGGATTTCACACAATCCTGTTGGGGGGTTGCAAAGTTGTTGCACATTTTCTTAGTTTCGTACCCGTTTCCGTTCCTATTTTGGTTCATATCTGGGACTTGGGGGACACCGGAGTTCCACGGGGTCCCTAAGAAATGGGATTTCCCATCTGGGCACGTAAACGTCTTGGCACAGTACCCCGTCTGCTGTAAATTAGAACCGTTGAAGTCATATTCGTTATTACACTTATAACCCTGACCACACTGACCGTCCGTGGTACACGCTCGACCAATACCTCCTTCGTTGGCCAATTTTCTGTCGTACTTACCACCGCCACTAGGTCCTACATTTCCCCCTAATTCCGGGTAGATGGTAGTACTACAGTATCCACCTGATTGGTTTCCGTGTGCATCTGGCCAGTTCTCGTATTGTCCGTTACACGTAGTGCCTTTCCAGGCGCCACAATCCGCGTTGTTGTTGCACGCCAAGGTGTCTCCTACATTAGCTAACGTCTGGGTTCTAGCGACCCATGCATCATTTTCAGTGTTTCCAAGATTGAGAGCATCTGCCGTAACCGCTGTTCTGAAGAAATTGTCGTTCGTCGGTAAGTTGTACCCCTTCTTCCAAGTGGACTCCTTTAACCCAGACGACCTCCAATCGGTGAACCTTCCACCAAATTCCTTGTAACTTGGGAACGGTTTTCCGAAAGTCTGGTTCCCGGTAGGAGCGTATCTAGAATTAGTATAGGTGTTGTTGAACGACTGGAGTTCCTTGTTCGCAGAAGCCATAAAGTTAGTAGATGCCATCCTTTAATATACGATAAATATATTTTTTTTGATTATTTAAACAATTTAAATAACCAAAGAAACACATTGGTGTTTGGTGTATTAGTTATAACCGGTGGTTAGTTAGATTAAGAAACGATTATTTGTTAGATTAAGAAACGATTATTTGTTAGATTAAGAACGATTATTTGTTAGATTAAGAACGATTATTTGTTAGATTAAGAAACGATTATTTGTTAGATTAAGAACGATTATTTGTTAGATATTAAGAACTTTCTTCTCACTTTCCCCACTTTCATTGTCATCATCTAAGGATGGCATCGGGCAAATACCACCTTCGCATTCGTTATCCAATTCTTGCATAGCTTGATCTGCCATAGCCTGAACTTCAGCTTTATCTGCCATAGCCTGCGCTTGCGCTTGAGCTTGAGCCATAGCTTGTTGTTGTGCTTGAGCTTGAGCCATAGCTTGTTGTTGTGCTTGAGCTTGAGCCATAGCTTGTTGTTGTGCTTGGGATTGCTGTGGTCTGGTCATCTGTTGTAACATACCCTTGATCTGCCCTAGTTGTTCGTTTATAGTCTCTATCGATTTGGTATTAGTATCTAACTGCTCATTATCTTCAATGCTTTTGGACATTTTCACAATATCTAATTTCATACCCTTCATTTCTTTATACAGGAATATACACATGGCTAACGAGATACCAACTACCCCCATTGTTATATAGGTCGAATTATCCGCTATAGAGGTTAACATAGGGGGTTCTACGGAAGAATGGTGTAAGTGCATAGGTGGCGGTTGCGGCATTTCAACTGAACGCTTAGGACCCTTTCTCGATTGTTCAAACCTAGACATTTTTATTATTAGTTACTGTTTTTTTAAATAATTATGAACGATCTGGGCATATTCATCATAAAGTATTCATTCGATCTATGTAGATTTCTTAATTTTCCTACACAGACGTCATATTGAATATTTTTATGCGAATCATTTACTTTTTGCTCGGACCTCAACCAAATCTCGATCTTCTTCTTCTTCTCTTTGGTTTACTATAAAATAGTTTATACACAACCCAAATAGCCAGTGCACAACCCAATAATATAACTACTATATAACAAGCGAATATCGTTGTATACATTGGGTGTAACTTGTTGGGCAAACCATTTACGAGTGTGGGAATGTCGACCTTGTCTACGGCATCGGAGTCTACGGCATCGGAGTCTACGGCATCGGAGTCTACGGCATCGGAGTCAACAGAGTCTACTTTTGTGTACACGGTCACACTAGTACCAGCCAATTTCCTAGTACCCATGACTTTATAGTCACTGTCATTCAACCCACACAACTCTGGTTCACAATTTGTTATAAACCCTTCTTCGGTAACTTTCCAACACGCATAATCGTCTTTGGATAATTGGGCTAGTGTACATTTACCGACCGGAGGCTGGGTGATAACGGGAGCTGTGGTAGTTGAAGATGGTATACACACACTTGTCCTAGGGTCCTTCATACATTCAGACCCACAATTGCAACTACCTTCGCCGCATGTAGCATTAGGACATTCATATATTAAATTACCGGGTTCGCTATTGAATACATCCAAGTTTCTACAAAAGTTATCATCTTTGCATGTATATTGGTCTGGTGATTGGTACCCAGATTCGGACATTTTCCAACAACTCTGAGTTGCCGGTCCTCTAAGGACATTTTGTTGCATCCCATTAACCCAAGAAAATGTGTGTCTGACACAATCCAACCCAGCTGGGCATTCAGCAACCCCTACGGATGTATAACCAGATTCATCCAAATCTCCCCATAGTTGTTCCTCGGGACACGGAACATACATTTGGGGTTCACTGTCCCCGGTAGCTTCAGACCTGACCCTCATCCTAATATTGTTTTTACATGAACAGCATGCGTCTACGGACGAAACCCCGCTTAAATTTTTTTGTGCTTTGCTACATAGTTTGGGGTTTATGTTGTAATATTCACACGTCCTCCCTTTTTTATCAACCCATTTTGGCATATCTTTACAGTCCATTATTTATTATTAGTATACATTTTAATTTTCTGGATCATCGTTGTTTTCATCGAGGTCACTAATTATATCCAACCCCATTATGAACGTTCCCTGGTATGACCTACCCCCAGGTTTATTAGGGTACCTCAGTTTCTTCTTCTTACACACCGTAACCTTGTGTGTCTCAAATGGACCAAGGTAGTAATCCGAACTCCATTTATGGGACCCAAGGTGGTTATCTCTACAGTGTTCGTTGAATGCGGAAGTAAATGTCCTTTCTCTTACATACGCCTTCGAATTAATCACGACCTTATCAGAGTTCAGGAAGTTCATCAACGCATTGGTGTTCTCCGCCATACTATCTTTCGTTTTCTTGAAATATAATGGAACCACATTCCAGATATCCGTCTCACAATGGGTATTCACCGCCTCTTGGTATCCCCTGTTACATGCTTGCATAATATACGTGATCTCCTTTAGCAACTTCTTCCCCAATCTTGTATCACCCTTCTGGACCTTCTTATCAAATTTGAAGACCATCAATCTCCTACTGATGGATCCTGCGTTATCCGTGTAACTGGGTACCTCGTTCCCTGCCAACATACCCGGGACCGACCAAACGATACTCTTTGCTGTTTTGTGCTTCTCTGCTACTTGGATATCCTCCCCACTGATCAAAGATTGGAACTCAGACTGTTCCATAGCCAGGTTACCCTTAATCTCTGGACCCACAAACATGAACTTTTTAGACAATGCAGATAGACCAAACTTCTTCTCTATGTTGTTGGATAACACCCCTACATCACAGGGTTCATATATCTGTTTAACCACCTTTACAAGTATAGTGGATTTTCCCGAACCCGCTAGACCGAGAAGGTATGCCAACACCTGCCATTCCTCTAATTCTCCAAGGTCATACATGTTCCTACCTATCATTATGCACATCCATCTCTGTACGGGTTCCGGCCATTCCTGGTAGTCCATAATTCCCTTGAAATTTGGACAAAATTTGACTATAATATCAAACCATTCTAGGTCTGGTCTATGGTGGAATTCGTCATTAAAGTACTTGCATGCCACCACACTAGCACCAACGCTCTTACTCCCCGGACCCTCGTAAGGGATCCATTCATCATAGTATGTATCATTCTCTTCATCGTACTTCTTAATAATGTAAATACCGTTATTGAAACTAAAGACGTGTCTATCCCTTACTATATCCTCAAATTCCCCACCTATGTAGTCGGCTAGATACTCGGCAGCTGCTGGTACATTACTCTTACTCTGGGTCTGATTTTTCCACATCTCCGGATTGACGTTCATGTTGTCCGTAAGGCTATGGATGAATGCCTTGATACTCATAGCCGGTTTCCATGAATGTGTATCGAACCCATCTTTCGTAAATACCTGTTTGTAACACTCACCGTTATATCTTCTGTACCCTTTTCTATACAACTGTTCTAATAGGAATATAAGTAACTTTTGGTATGGGGTCATATCCGAGTAATCCATTGGGACAAACCTATACAACCCTACGTTAGATTCATCGTTCACATATTCCTGCTCAGACATACTACTCTGGAGGAATAAGCTCGTTCGTATAGCATTCTCGGCGTCTACCAGGGATGCAAATACTTTATTGAACTTTGTATTGAGGGAGACTAGTTCATCTGACTGATCTGTGTCGATATCCTCTATACTCATCTTATCTTTCATAAATACTAAATGAAGGTATGTCACCTCGAACACCTTCAGTTTATAAGCCTTCTCAAAATTACCAATCCTCAAATTTTCCAGATCCAATCCAAAATTACTTAATGCTACTCGCAGGTAGTCGAAGATGTTCTCTCCTGTGTATCCCCATTTTTCACACAGTTCGTCCAACAAAACAATCCTTTCCTCCTCAGAACTAGATTCGATTCTCGATCTCACCTCTATCCCCAGACGTTTGGTGTTATCAAGTTCTGTTTCACTCATTGTATTTTCTTCTCACCTTTTCATATAATTATATTATTATTCAAATCTTTAACCAAGTTAATTTATTTTTTGAAGTATACGATGAAATCCAAAGAAAGCCATGTACTTTAAGACCTATTGCGGTTATTAAACACATAACCTTTTCGGCAATAACCTCGGTAGAGACATATAGCAGAAATGGTTTAAGAACTTATTCTTTCAAACAATAGTTATCTTACCAGCACCATTCAGTGTTATCACCTTTCCCCCAAATTTCGCTGTTAACTCTTTAGGAGTCTTGGGGGTATGTTTCTTCTTTCCGTAAGAGTATGTTGCATAACTTCCGTGAACCTTTTCATTCATATAAGGGGGATTGGGTTGGTAAATCCCCTTTGCACCACTTAACATATTGTCCCGTGTGTATACTAATTCCCCAAACCTATTTTTAATTCCCTTGTTTATAAACCCCCTTGCGGTGTTAAACCCACCCGACGCTTTTGGGATAGTCTTAGCATTGGATATATACGACGTTGGATTGTTCGCCGTTTTCTGGACCTTAAGCAATGGTTGTTTGGGGGTTCTGAACGTTTTACCTGTAGCCCAGTTTGTAGTGTTAGCACCTGCGCCATATAAATCAAACCCTTTCCTGTACGCAACATTATTAGGTCCCTCCATCTTTACCAAGACTGGGGAATTTCCGAAGTTAACCTTGGAATTAGGTTGTGGGTTATTGTATTGGTTGTTGGTGTATTGTTTGGGTATATTCAAATAAGGAGGAACCGTAATGTCATTACTAGTTGGTAGATATAACATAACAGGGTTGATGTTATACCCCTTCGCTGGAGCCAGTTTGGGATTCACCCACTGCTCAGACCCATCTGGTTTCTTGACTTGGGATTTCCACGCATCAGTTCCTGGTGTGGTTCCGAATTTTCGTTTTTTCTTAACACTTCTTCTTTTTTTCTTAACACTTCTTCTTTTTTTCTTTTTCTTACTTTTACTTTTTTTCTTTTTCTTACTTTTACGTTTCTTCTTCTTACTCCTTCTTTTCTTCTTCTTTCGTTTTGACCCAAATTGCCCCAAAGTATAATTCCAGGACAATGGAAGTGGGTTTAATTTAGAGCCTGCTAGATGTTCTTGGGTCATGTCAAAGTTGTCCGATGGACCGTATGGGCGTTTCAGCAATCCACCTGCTCCGAATTTAGACATGTTATTAGTCCAAGTGGCCATATGTTCCGATGAACACGGTAACTGCCCACCTCTCCTTCCGCCGTATTTTGTTTCCCCCATGAATTGGGGTTGGTCTGATAATTCAAACTGCGAACTTCCGAATCCTAACGAACCAGACAACCCAAATTCTTCAACCAAAAAGTCTGGGTGGTGGGATCCAATGACCTTCACTTCACCCATAACCCATGTAGGTACACTTTTGATTTCGGTTCCGAATTTATTTTTGTTCTTGGGGTTATAAACGTCGATAACATTATCCCCTTCCAATGCACCGGGGTAGTCAAACATACCAAATTGACTTTCACACGCAGGACACCCTTTACCAAAAAATAATCTGAGTTTACCATCGTTTAATGCGCCTAATATTATTTCAGAACTAGTCATCTACTTGGTATATACAAAGATTTTATTTAACCAAAAAGGGTTTAAAAATAAAAAGAGACACTACTATTAAACATGGATACACCAGGTGCATACGGTCTTATTGACAAAGAGGATGAAAGAGAGGGTCTTAATTTTGTAGAGTCTAAGAAGAGAATAACTGTACGGGATAATCTGATATTCTGTGACACACGCGATTGTGTAGCAGAACAGAGCCTCTTAGATACACAGAATGTATTCGAGTTAAGAGGGGGGAGAGGGGAGTTCTCTGATAACGTTTCCACAACAACTGGGGGTGGGGTTACGGTAGTAGTAACACTAATCAATGCATTCACGTCCGATGATTTAAAGGACGGTGACACTGTTTATATATCTGGGGTACAGGGGAATAAGGCAGCCAATGGATCGTGGGTTATCCAGAACATATTGGGTTCCACGTTCGAATTGAAGGGGAGTGTCGGGAACGGAAATTATGCGGGTGGTGGGACCATTATCCGGAAGGCAGATTCTGGGTGGCCCTGTATTAAGGATGAAACGAACACAATTTATGGAAATGAGATGACGATAAAGCTCTCCAAGAAACTAAAGGTGATTAGGTCTTTATCCCTTATCCATGCGGTCATCCCACGCGATATAATTCCACTTACGACTTATCTACCCGATTTTTTAGCCTTTTCCGAGTTCAGTACCTCGGACGTTCCGACGTGTCCGGAAGTTAGGGTTGCAACAACTGCCCCAGGTGTATTAGGGACTAGTTTCGAGGAAGGTGACTTGATAGACGGGGTGGTCTTGGTAGAGAATGATAGAATATTGATAAAGGATCAAGCAAGTTCTATAGAGAATGGGATCTATGTGGTCCAATCGTCCGGTTCACCATTGAGGTCCTCTGATATGCCTACAACTACACCGGCTTCGGTAGTTCTGAACTACTATGTCGTAGTCACCGAGGGTATCGTTAATACAGACACTTCGTGGGTGTGTACAACTAGTGGTGTAGTTGGGGTAGGGGCTCTCGTGTTCACCGTGTTTACGGGTAAACCTATTTCATGGGCTTCCTATATCCCACAAGAAAAAGATGGGGTATATGAAAGGGTTATTGGGTTCTATTCCACGCCATTAGAACTATTCAGAACGTATATAAAAGGCTCATTCTCTTTACCTAATCAATATACACCACCGCCGTTAGTTTTGTGGAACCCGGTTGTTGGTGGCGCGACACACCAGTTACAGCCATATCCGAACCAGACGGTACCCACGTACAAGTCGGACAACTTCGGTGTTGTGGGCAAAACGGGGGATTTCTATGTTATCCTCAGTGGATATGGGGTTTATGATATGAACGACTGGACGTATAGACTAGACCCCGTTAATTTGGTTAATTCGGTTATAACTAGGATAGGTAGAATACTCCTTCTTTTGGCTATCACGCCTAATCAGAGTTACAACGACAGTGATGAGGTGTCGTTGATAATCAATTCCAACGTGACGTCCAACACAACGGCCACAGATTTCTTCGGATATGGGGATTACCAACGATTCATCCCCGGTCCAGGGATAGGGACACACTACCAACCGGGGACTAGTGACAACACAGACCCCACTGTAGCCGATCCGACGGATTGGCCTATACCATTCCCCAATTTTAGGGGTAACGTATGGGGTCCTTACAACTCCCCAGGTGATAGGTTTCAGAAGATGGGGTTAAGGGATGTATTGCAGGATTTATACCTCAATGGGGACACAAGGAACGTATTTGGGAATAACATCATCAAACCATGGGTTTCGGTTGAATGTATACCTTCAGATAGTACATTCGGTATTTACTTCCCAGCTTTCACAGAACTTACATTCAGAAACGTAAGCAAGTCAACTAGCCCCAATATAAT
>Ga0115008_10004713_pt1 | contig 11319 bp, 17 predicted proteins | sample FraStrMetagenome_FD_87164 | JGI IMG/M metagenome (GOLD analysis project Ga0115008, IMG submission 87164) | Marine eukaryotic phytoplankton communities from Arctic Ocean - Fram Strait ARC3M Metagenome | ecosystem: Environmental > Aquatic > Marine > Oceanic | place: Fram Strait | collected...
AGAAAACTAAAGAATACTTATTCAGTAATTAGTCTTTAAAAACTCTATTCATTGTCTCAATGAATTCATTATGTTCAGTTGGCTTAGCTTTATAGAAGTCTTTTATCCATTGCTCAAAAAGCTCAAGCGTGTCTTGGATAGCTTGTTCTTGAGTATTCGAGTCACCCGACTCTTCATTTTGTTTCATAAACTTTTCGGAAAGTCTCCAATGATCATCAATGTTATTTAATAGGTATTCTTTAAAAGTAGTTTCTTTTTTCATTATTTATCCCTTTATTCAGTAATTAGCTTATCAATTATTTTATGCGAGTATATGCTGAACCTATCTAGGTTACTAAATTTTACCCTATAGAATCCTGACAAATCATCATTGTTGTAGTCACATTCATCTTCTAAAGGTATTATTGTAGTTATTAGATCAGTATTTATATATATTGCATCCTTAGATATCATTAAGTAATCTAAGGCACTATGTGTCACACTCTCGGTCAAATTAACTTTGATAAACATGATTAACCCCTTTCATTACAGGCTTATAGACGTTGTTATCAAGCTCTATAAGCTCATGTTCTAATAAATATGACTCACTAAAGGTATAACTTGCCACTGACCAACTATCACCATATTTAGCCCTAAATCTATCCTTAACCAAGTCTCTATTAATCGGGTAGTTAGTTCTTACAGTCTTAAGTAAATCATTTTTAAATATATTAAATCGGTCTAACATGATGGCATTTCTCCTGTAATTTCATAATATTCACACTTATAAGCTTCATCTATTCTCGAATCGTATAGCTTTCTTTCCATCTTTTCACGGTGTAGAGCTTTCTTTTCAGCCCTTGACCATAGTATCTGTTCTATTTCTTCCCTATAATCACTGTAATCGTGACTAGCACATGCACTAAGGCAATTATTATCCAGTATATTCTTTAGTATTCTAGTCGGTATAAACTGTATCTTATTACTTTCCATTGTTATATCTCCGTTTCTTTTGCCATTCTTCTAGCCGTTTCTAATACGTCAAAACCATCAATGTATAATAAATCTTTTCCATCATTCATAGTTGCAACACTATCAAGTACATAATTAGCCGCTGTTACCCTCCATTCCACTAGGTCACTGACTAGCCTACGATTATTGCTTTGAGGTTTATGTATACTTGTCATTATTCTATTTTGGTCTGATCGTGATTCCATATAATGTTTTATAATTGCAGTCTCTTTATAGTCATAGCTTGGTACTGTGCATCTATTAGTTTTATGGCTAGATTTACCCCAACCACTCATAAATGTATCGGTACTGTTAACCCATTCTTTAGGAAGTGACTCGTATTTAGCGTTAAGTTGTTCAATCTTTTGTAATCTTTCTAAGTTTTTTTCCATTGTTGTTAATCCTTTTGTTAATTAGTTGTTAATATTTACCATGAATAGCAGTAATGAGTACCATCATCTTCTACCCATGAGAACAAGAAATCATCTTCTATATTGTCATAGTTATGAGCTTCACTAGGTTCAACTATTTCAGCATTAATAGCGTAGGTATCAGCCAAACGCTTAACGCATATAATATCGCTAGTCTTAACGCCTACATCTTCTAAAAGCAGAGCCATAGAATCCATTTCAGCGAATGACATAGTTCGGCTAAAATCACTTACTCTATTTGCAATACGCTCCACTAGGTCTTGAGCTTGTTCAAATGTTAAATAATTAATTGTTTCGTTTTCCATGTTGTTAATCTCCTCTTTGTTTAATCAGTTGTTATTTAATAAGTTCAGTAAGTCTTAATATCCAATTATCTTTATCAATCTCGAAAAGACTTATCGAAGTAGTCTTTGCATATTTATCGTCTCTATCCCATTCCTCAAACATGATAGGGTATAAGGCATGCTTAGATAGTTTAGAACTGAACTCTAAATAAGATATAGATGATTTATTGTCTTTAGATATACTATGTCCAGTTTGGGTAAATAGAGTAGATTCACCGTTTATATCTAAAGTTATTGTTAGTTGTTTGTTAGTCATGTTGTTAATCTCTCTTTTGTTCAATCTGTTGTTATTTAATAATTGGGTCATAAGCTACTGTATCAATCATAAAATAAGTGGCTACTACTGCTGATAGTATGAATAATACTTTGAATAGTATAAATGGTGTCACTATTGCTACGGTAACCATTGCAATGATTAATAGTGTGAATGATAAGATGATAGTTAAGTTTTCCATGTTGTTAATCCTTTTGTTTAATCTGTTATTGTGTAACGTTAAAAGGATAATATAGGTTAGTGTCTAGTTAGTCAATAGTTATTTTGCATTTATTTTAAAAAAAGTGTACTTTATATGTATGAGTAAAATAACTAAGTATAATTCAAATACAAGATCGTTTATAATTAAAGAGTTAGGTAATGGTAGTTCAAGGGTATCGGTAGCTAATCAATTAGGTATATCAATACATACTCTTAATCGTTGGTGTTCTATTTATAAGTTACAACAGTATATAGATAAAGAGAGAAGTAATAGTATTAGCGAAGCAATTGAACAAGGTTTACTGGAACTATCTAAGGGATATGAAACTACTGAAGTTACAAAAGAGTATATAAAGAAAGAGATTGATCCAGATACTAATGAAGATATAGAGATTAAGTACAAAGTTAAGAAGTATAGAGTATCTCCTAACATGAAAGCTATACAAGTATTAGCTAATAAGTACAATAAAGACTTCGGTAATAAAGAGAGTAAAGAGTTTAATGTGAATATATTAAATGTAGATAGTGATTCGATGTCATTGAGGGAACTACAAGAACTCTCCAACCCAATTGAAACATATGAAGTAGATTATAAAGAGTTAACAGACGATGGTAACGTATTGGAATCATTAGGATATGAAGAGGTAAGTAGCTGTAATGACGATGAAGTTATTGAGATTGATGCTGATGATTTAGTTAGTAGTGACTTAGATACCCCCCTAGAAGAGATAGAATAGGAATATGAATAAGTACAACCCACATATAAATTTTTATGAAAATTCCACTGAAAGTGGTTGTCTTTTTAGACACAACCCTAACCTGATAAACTAAGGTTCAACTATGATCAACATATATAGAAAAGATAGTAATATAAAGCTTAACAGATTTCTTAATTCTGATGAAATGGATTGTCAGTGTAGTTATGAAGATTGTTGTTTTACCTATATAGAGGAAAAAGCGGCATTTGCTTTTCATCAAGTACGGTCATTTGTAAGTATGCCATTGAATGTTAATAGTGGGCATAGGTGCCAGAGACATAACAAGGATGTAGGTGGTATCAAAGATAGTAAACATTTGATAGGTCATGCAATAGATATTAAGATACCAAAAGATATAATGGATATTCCGGAGGAAGTGGATTATTTAATAGAGATGTGCGAGACGTTTTTTGATGTAGCTATACATTATAAAGATATGGGTTTTATCCATTGCCACATTAACCCTGAAACAGAGGAAATAGAACAATGACAAAGAAAGAATTAGTAGCGAAATTAAAAGAGCTAGGACTTAAAGGAAATACTCAAGAATCTAAGAAGGTATTAGAGGCTAGATTAGAGGAAGCTACAGTGAAAACAGTAGAAGTGGTAGATAGAATGAAGGAAATGGAAAATTTATCGGAGAGTTTAGTAAAGGCAACTAAACTAATTATGATTTCCACTCCTAAAAGAACGTATATAGGCAGACATCCTATAACTGGCGAAGAGTTATATAAGTAGATATGACTACTAAAGCTCTAATAAGTCCTGAATTAAGGAAGCGTAAAGAGGACTTTAAGAAGTTCCAGCTTGCCCTTGAGTCAGATTTCCATAAAGTATGGTGTCCTCATGGTGGGCAGCTACCTATTGCTAAAGATTTATTAAGAGATTTTAAGAGATATGTATTTTTACAGTGTGGTCGTAAGTTCGGTAAGACCGAATTTTGTATATATACGATGTATATGTTCGCTATATTGTTCCCTAACTCCCAAATTTACTATATTGCCGATACTATGAAACATGCGGGCGAGCTAGTTTGGAAAAACCGTAGATTGCCGGACTTTTTTAAGTCATTAAAGCGTAGAAGAGGCGAATCTAATGAGGAATTTCAGCTCAGACGTAAGATTGGACTAGCTCTGCACCATAAATATGTAGAAAAAGCCAATGAGTCTGAAATGAGGGTATATTTTAAGAACGGAAGCTTTATAAAAGTCGATGGTGCGGAAAACTACGCCAATGCCGATGGTATTGAGCCTTCATTTATGGTTTATGATGAATTTAAGTCACATGATCCTAGATTTAATGAGGCTATGGAGCCGAACTTAAAAGTACATAAAGCACCATTGCTTATAGTTGGTACTCCGCCAGAAGAATTAGGTACATATTACGAAAAGATAGCTAATTCGGTTAAAAAGATGACTTACGGAGAGTTTTATAAGCGTCCGTCTTATATGAACCCAGTAATGTATCCTGCAGGTATCCACGATCCTGATTTTATAGAAGAAAAACAGAAATACCTTGATAGAGGGGATGATGATGTCTTTGAACGAGAATATATGGCGGAAATTGTGGTATCGGGTAGTAAGGCTATCTTCCCTGTACTTGAGTTGCCAAAATATGATTATGCAGCTGAGAAATATATTGGTCACTCTAAACACGTTAGACCTCACCACGAGCTACTGGACGAAATTAAGCGTACCCCGAAAGATTGGGACTTCCATAGTGTATTTGACGCTGGTACTGTTACTTGCTTTGCTGTACTTCATGCTGCGGTTAATAAGTATGATAAGCGAGTTGTACTTTTGGATGAAATATACGAAACCGATCAGCGTCAGACATCTACTAGGCAAATTTACCCAAGATCGGTAGCTCAGCAGAAAGAGATATATGATTACAAGCCGTATTGGACTGAAACTTACGATAATGCCGCTGCATGGTTCTTCAATGAAGTACAACATGCGTATGGCGAGAATATGTTTCCTTGTACTAAGGATTTGAAGAATAAAGAAGCTAAATTAGGGCAGATTAAAGATTTATTGATATGGGGGAAGCTGCTTATATCGGATAAATGTATTAAAATGCTATGGGAAATGGTCAATTACCGTAAAGACGAGAATGGCAAGATACCTAAAGAGGACGATCACCTTATCGATTGTCTTAGGTATCTACTAAATGCATGTCATTATGACTTTAACGGTGTAGAACGTATGGTTATGTTAGAGGATGATCGCAGAGGTCATGCGTTGACATTTGATAGAAGTGTGAGGGAAACTTTAAACAAGGATAGAGACATTGAGGACTTTTATAGAAGGTATTCTCAAGTCTTGCCGGAGGAAGATTATGATTATTAGTGTAGAAGTGGTGGTATGGTGTACCGTACTATCTGTTTTAGCGGTATTGGTGTCGTCAATTACTGCAATTTTTTCAATTATGGCTTATAGTAGAGTGGTAGGGTTAGAGAAATCTACTCACCAGATACAATATGTGCCTTTAGATCAGCCAAAAACTGGCGAAGATTTGGATAAATCGATGTACGACGCATTCGGGTATAAAGAAGAACAAGAAGACTACATAGGATAATATTATGGCAATAGAAACATTTGACGATTTTAATAGCTCTTATCAGGTATCGGACCAATCAGAGGTAAAGCCCTTTGCATTTAGAGAAGATACTACTGAAAAAGGGACATTAGAATGGCTTAAAAAGAATTTTGATGATTTAGAGCAGCGATCTCAGAGTAGAATTACTAGCTATCAGCGTTGGTCAATGATGTATAAAGGCATTCAATGGCGAAGGATGGAAGCAAACGAAGGTCGTAGAGATAAAGAGTTTAATAGCAAGAAGCCTCGTATGGTTAATAATTTTATTTATGAATTTATTAGCTCTAGGGTTAGTCAATGCGCTAAGTTCGGAACAAATTTTACCTGTATTCCTTGGAATGGGGAAGGTTCGGATATTAACAATGCCGAGTCATGCGATAAACTGCTTCGAGCTAGAGCAGACGTTATAGATTTTGACCATGTTCAAAGAGACGCAGATAAGATCAAGTATAAATATGGAAATGTTGCCCTATATGTAGGTTGGGACAAGTCGGAAGGACCTATCCACCCTGCCAAAACAGAATTAGATAGGCTAAAGAAAGGTAAAGTACCGGCTGAGATAATGAGCCGTATTAAGAAGATCGAAAAGTCTCTTAAAGGCAAAGATATCCATATCGGTGATGTATGTGTAAGAGCAGTAGCACCAGATAGACTATTTCCAGAGAAAGATAAAGAGACTTGGAGCAAGGTAGACTATATTGACGAAGTAGATTGGGAGCATTCAGCTAAGTTAAAGATGGATTACCCTAATAAGAAGAAAGATATTAAAGATAATCAGCGTAATTACTATAATTACTCTACACATGAGGTATCAAAGCCTAAAGACCTTATTATGGTTAGGCATTTTTGGCATAAGCCTACTAAATACCTACCTCAAGGTGCGTATATTAAATATACTGACGATGTAATACTAGAATGGAATGACTTTCCATATACTCACGCTAATCTGCCGTATGTATTTGATGATGATATGGATGTTGAGAGAGAACTTTGGGCAAGACCGGCAATCAGTCAGATCGAGCAGATGCAAAGACACTATAACAATATCGATTCATCTATTGCTAGAGATTTAGGTGTTGGTTCAGCTCCTAAGTGGATGGTTCCTAAAGGAGCAGCAGATTTCAGGTCAATGAATAACGATTTCACTATTGTAGAGTTTTCTGGACCTATGGCACCACAGCTAGTTAAGAATAACCCAGTATCGGGCGACTCTATCGCGGTTCAAGATAGAATCGAGCGTAGAATGTCTAAACTTATGAAGGTATATGACATTTCAAGAGGGGAAGTTCCTGTCGGTATTACTGCTAACTCTGCATTGAGGTTTTTAGATGAACAAGAATCACAGATACTAGCAGACGACGAGAAGAAAAGAAAAAGAAGAATTATCGATACATATAAGCAGATGATACAGCTAATGGCACAATACTATATGCCGGAAGATGGTAGAACTGTTAGAACTTTAGGTAAAGATAACGATATTAACATTGAAACATTGAAAGATGCTGACTTTACGCAAGTATATGACGTACAATTTCAAAATACTTCTGCTTTACCTGATACTAAGACAGGTAAGATTGCATCAATCGTAGATTTAAACATGGCGACACAAACCGATCCAGTATTCGGTAAAGCAGAAGTTATCCAATATTTAGACTTAGGTTTAGATGATATGTATGTGGATCAAGCCACCATAGCTCTTAAGGCAGCGCAGTCTGCTATTGAAGATATGTCAAAAGGTAAACCGGTACCGGAGCCTCAGATGTATGATGACTTGATGGTTCACTATACATCATTCTTTAGACACATTCAATCTTATAGGTTTAAGACTAAGGTGCAGCCAGAGGTTCAACAGCAATTCTTTAACCATATAACTACTATTGAATACTTACTATTTGAAAAGAGTAAGACTAATCAGAAGTTAATGGCTGAGATTATGAACCTTGACTATTATCCGGCATTTTTTGTACTTCCTGAACTTCCACCGGCTCCAATGCCAGTAGAGGGAGAAGAAGGTGGACTAGACTCAAGCGGAATGAAGAATACAGAAAAAGATATAGAAGGCGCAAGAGAACAAGAACAAGCTAATCAATCATAGGAGGAAAACATGACTGAACAAGCAGAAGCGGTAGAGGCAGAAACATTTGAGTCGGACTTCGCAAGTCCGGATGGGGCATTAGACACATTTGACGAAGGACCTTATACTCAAGATACAGGCGAGACTCAGGTAGAGTCTTTTGACGAGCAAGGAAGTGTAGATGGGGTTAGTACAGACTCTCAAGTTAATCAACTTGAAGAAAAAGAAGAAGTCATCGAAGCGAAGGAAGAGGAACAAGCTACAGATTCAGAAGAAGAGGATGCAGAATCAGATAAAGATGATTCAGAGGCAGCTAAACAATCTGATGATGGAGACAAGGCGGAGAAACTACCTGAAAAAGAAGATGGAGACGCTGACGTTAAGACTCTCAAAGCTTTCAGAGACGGAAAAGCCTACGAAATCCCACAAGACGCAGAAATAAAGGTAAAGATTGACGGTAAAAATGTTAAGGTTCCTTTATCTGAGTTAAGAGATAACTATAGTGGTAAAGTAGCGTATGATGAAAAGTTCTCTTCACTCAATGAAGAGGTAAAGCAGTATAAAGAGGAAAAGACTCAATATACTTCTGAAAGACAAGCATTACAAGACGATATGGTTCAGGTTAGGCAATTAGCCGAGAAAGGTTTAAAGGGAGAAGAGTCTCCATTAGCTTTCATGGAAAAAATGCTTGATTTTATGAAGATTGACTCTTATGATTACAATAGGGCATTGCGTGAATACATGTCTGAGGAAGTTAATCTATTAAACCAGTTAGCTCCTGAGCAGAGAGAAGCGTATTATATCCAATTAAAGAATGAACACCTTGCAAAACAGCAAGAGTCCTTAACAGCAAGACTAGAGACTGAGCAGACCCGAGCGGAACTCAATCAAAAGTTAAGTGGATTAAGGGAGGCTCATGGCGTTAGTGAAGATGTTTATAATGGTGCTTATGGCGAACTTAGTGAAATGGGTTATGAAAACCTACAGCCGGAGCAGATTATAGACTACGCTACAACGAAGCCTTTAGTCGAATCCGCAAAATCACTTTTAGACCCATACACAGAGCGATTAGACGATAGCGATACCGAAGGTTACGTTAGAGAAATAGTAGGACTATTCAAAGACGGAGCTGACGAACAAGAGATCGCGGAACTACTGGCTCAAGAACTAAAAACAGAGGAACTGGTTAAGGTTATTGAAGAGAAAGTGGGCAAAGCTCCAAAAGCTTCAACGGCTAAAAAGAAAGCAGTACCTCAAAACAATATCGAGTCGTTTGACGATTTTGATTTTGGAAACAATTATTATTAATTTGACTAAATAGGAGACAATTATGTCATTAGCAAGTCCTCAGTTTAATTTAGCTGACCAAACTAATCTTTTTAAGATTAACTATTACAAAAAATCAGAGAACATGTATAACTCTGAAAACGCTCTACAAGGTCGTGTAAAGAAAAGATACGATTTCGTAGGTAAGCAAAAATTCGTAGCTACTCCATTATCTTTTAGTGGTGGTGTTGGTTCAGGTGTTTTACCTAAATCAAACGCTGGTAGATATGAAGGTGCTGTTATTATCGCTAAGCGTGTATATGCTACATGTGAAGTAGAAAGAGAGGCAATCAAAGCTTCTGCTAACGATTCAGGTGCTTTCGTAAGAGCTACTAAAGAGACAGTTCAAAAAACTGTTGAGTCTTACATGAGAAACGTATCAAGAATCCTTTTCGGAGACGGTTCTGCGGTTCTTGGTAGAGGTGACGGTATCGCTATTGTTACTGGTGCAGGTTCTATGGCTTCTCCATACAAGATAATTATCAGTGAAGAGTCTTGGAAAGAGGCTAACTTTGAAGAGAAAGATTACGTTCAGTATGTTTCTGGTATGCCGGCATGGCCATTAAACTTTGGTGGTACAGCAGAAGGTGGACAATCAGATACTAACTTACTTGAAATCGTAAGTGTTTACCCAGAAGCAAGAGAAATCGAATTAGTAGGTACTTCTACAGCTCTTCAAGCTCTAGTAGCTGGTGGTGCAGTAATGCCTGCAACTGACGGTTTATGTTTACAAAAATCATACGAGCAAGACCCTATCGGTCTTAAGACTATCTTTGACGCTGCTGTTAATGGTATCGCTGGTGCTGATCTAGTATATAACATTCCTACTCAAAGAAGATGGATGGCTAAGTTAGAAGATGCTCAAGAAATGGGTTTATCTACTGACCTTATTAACAAGCTTATGCTTCAAATTAAAAAGCAGTTTGGTAAATCACCTAACATGCTTATGGTTGGATTTGAGCAGTACAGAAACATGCTTGCTCTTCTTGAAGATCAAAAAGTATATAACCTTCCTAACAGAAACCTTAAAGGTCACATGGGATTTGAAGGTGTTGAATATGTTGGAGCTGGCGGTGTAAAAATCGGTATCTTCCTAGACAGATTTGCTGACAAAGACAAGGTATATGCAATCAATGATAACTTCATCGAATGTCACCACAGACCAGGATTTGGTTGGTTTGACGATGATGGAACTGTATTCCTAAGACTTCAAAATGAAGATGCTTACGGTGCAAGATATGGTGGATATTACCAAAACTTTATCACTCCTACACCGCATGGTTTTTTACATAATCTAGCAGTTTAGTAGTTTTCCTCGGGGGAGAGTTTAGGCTCTCCCTTTTAATTATAAGGCACCGGATAAGCCTAAAACCGCGGAGATATTATGAATAAAGGTATGAGTAGAAGTATTAAGACTTCACAAATTAAAATGAGAAAGCTTCACATCGTTCTTGATGGTACAGCAGCAACTCCTGTTGTTTCTGGATTTGATGCAGGGCAGATTAAAGAAGTTATCGACAATGGTGTAGGTTCTTACACTATCGTATTAAAAAGACCTTTCAACAAAGAAAACAAGCACAAAGCTATGGCAATGGTTACGGCTATCAGTCAAAGTGTTGTTCCTGCTTGTACTGCTGTTGATTTTGATAGAGTTACTATCGATGTAGAAGATACATCAGGTGGGGCTATCGACGCTCAACTAATGATTGAAATTATCGGTTGCGATCATAGATTTAATTATTAATAATAATAGTGTAGAAATCTTTAAGGGAGTTTAGGCTCCCTTTTATTTTGGTTAATAAAAATTTAATATAAATTATAGTAGATGCGACTTACTATTAGGACATGGCAATGCAAGAAATAATTAACTACACTAATCCTCAAGACTTCACATTTGACACTACTAAAGTAGAGATAGACTCAAACGGGGCTAGGTTAAAGAAACTTATACCTAACGCTACTTTTGTTCAGTCTTTTAAAGTTACTAGTGACGCAGACTATCCGGCAACAGCAATTCTCGATCCAACATTAAATAATGGGATTAGTGGAATAAGGGTTGTCCGTTTTGCCGATTTTTCCGGAACTAACAAAAACATAACTTACAACTTGTCCGGAGCCACCCCTCTACAGAAAGGAACGATACAATTTAAGTACATGCCTTTGTATAGCGGTAGTCCTGCCGAGAGACAATATCTTGTAAATCAGTCTGGAAACATTATAGTACAACATGCATTTAATGGTAATTTGGAATATAAAGTATTTAATGGAAGTGGTGTTGCTATGGAGATTCTATTTCCTTGGAGTCCTGACGCTAATGTTTTAT
>Ga0115008_10004714_pt1 | contig 11318 bp, 4 predicted proteins | sample FraStrMetagenome_FD_87164 | JGI IMG/M metagenome (GOLD analysis project Ga0115008, IMG submission 87164) | Marine eukaryotic phytoplankton communities from Arctic Ocean - Fram Strait ARC3M Metagenome | ecosystem: Environmental > Aquatic > Marine > Oceanic | place: Fram Strait | collected 2012-06-18
AATGCTATAAACCATTAATTATACTTTTAACTAATGGTGGTCCATGATAAATAAAACCAGTGTATACTTGCACTAAACTGGCTCCTGCTTGCAGTTTTTCATTAGCATCGTGGCTCGATGCAATTCCACCCACACCAATGATAGGTAATTTATTATCGAGTGCTTCACTGAGTAATTTAATTACCTCTGTACTCTTATCCTTAACTGGTTGCCCACTCAACCCACCTTGCTCATCACCAAATTCTAGCGATTCAACACCTTCTCGGCTTAATGTGGTATTGGTGGCAATAACACCATCAATCTTATTTATAAGCAAGGATTGAGCAATCGACTTTATTTCATCTACAGATAAATCAGGTGCAATTTTAACGGCCAATGGAATATATTTATCGTATTTTTTAGCCAATATTATTTGTTCGGCTTTTAGTGCAGAAAGTAATTCATCCAATGCCGCGCCATATTGTAAAGATCGCAAGCCTGGGGTATTGGGTGATGAGATATTTACCGTTATATAAGTAGCTAGATCATAAACTTTACGCATACAATGCAGGTAATCTTCTTTAGCGCTCTCTTCTGGGGTATCTTTATTTTTACCTATATTAATACCTAAGACACCTTTAAAATTTGCAGCTTGTACCTGCGATACAAGGTAATCTACTCCTTTATTATTAAAACCCATACGATTAATAACAGCATTGGCTTCAGGTAACCTAAAAATACGAGGTTTACTATTTCCTGGTTGAGGGCGAGGTGTCACAGTACCCACTTCAACAAATCCAAAGCCCATAGCAGCAAACGCATTAATACATTCTGCATTTTTATCTAAACCCGCTGCTAAACCAACAGGATTTGGGAAATTGATACCCATTACAGACAAAGGTTTATGCTGCACTGACTGTTTATAGAATGCATTTAGTGGGGTTTTACCCGTACTTTTTAAGCCTTTAATAGTAAGGTCATGAATGGCTTCAGCGTCAAACTGAAAAAGTACTTTACGGATAGCTGGATAAAACATAATTTCTCGACTTAGTTAAATAAATACAGAGGCTAATAATCAAAATACAACACGTTACTAGGGGTCATAATAAATTAACTGATGTAGTCTTTAAATTATGGGGTTTATTATAGTAACGTTTAGTAAAATATAAAATCCTCTCGTAATGAGGATTTTATCAGTTAACGCTAGTATTACAATAAGTGAGGTTATTTTGATAGAAATAAACTGATCTAAGTAGATAAAAAATCAATATAGCACTTCGAAACTAACTTATTTAGCTGCTACAGGTTGGCAATTTAAGCTAAGTAACATCAATTCTCTTAAAGCGACAGAGAATTTTGCAAAGTCATGTGATTGACCTACCTTAAAATCAGCCAAAATATGCTTCCATCTTTCAACTGGTTGTTCATTGATATTAATCCACTCGACCAACAGTTTTTCTAAATCAGCAAATTGCGAATCACACTGACATCGAAGTACAACTGAAGTTAACGAGCGTTGCTGCCAATCAAGCTCTTCCCTAAAAGAAGCCCGCGCGAGTGCTTGCCAATGATTTGCAACGGGTTGACGGGTAATTTGGTCAAGAAACCAGTGTAATTCAAGTTGTGCTCCTAAGTTAAAGTAAAGGATCGCTGCTTGTTCTACTGTACAATTATTTTCTTGTGAGACTTCAGTAATATCCATGGTAGAAAATAAAGTACTTAACTGGGCAAGTCTTGTTGCAACCTTTTCAGGTACTCCAGATTTAATAAGATCTACGGCAACTCTGTCTAACGCTTCAATCTCATCACTCACCATAAAAGTAGATAATTTTTCAGACATAATAGAAAACGTTGGTTGGTATAAAGCAATTGATTCAGCAATAGATAATGCCTTATTGCGGTGGCGTAAAAACCAACGAGTAACACGTCTCACTGTTCTACGATACTGAAATAACATCTCAGTTTGTATCGCTGTTGATATTTGGTTATCAAGTCTTTCGATTTGCTGCCAAAAGTCATTTAATTCAAATACCGAACTTGCAATAGTATAACAGTTAGCTATTTCAGCAACTGTTGCACCCGTTTCTTCTTCCATACGATTAACAAAATTAAAGCCCATATCATTACCAATCTTGTTGGCTAATTTAGTCGCTATAATTTCAGCTCGTAATGGATGAAGCTGCATTTGCTGGTGATATTTTTTACGAAGCTGCTTAGGGAATGCCTCTATTAATAGGCTATTGTGATATGGATTTTCAGTGATTTCTACATGAACTAAATCCTCTTTCAAGACCATTTTACTATAGGCTAATAAAACCGAAATTTCTGGTCGGGTTAAGCCTTTACCTGCAGCTAACCTGTCGGCGATTTCTTCGTCATCAGGTATAAACTCTAAATGACGATCTAGTTTACCTGCTCGTTCAAGCTCATGAATAAAGCGAACTTGTTCCTTTAATTGATTAGTACCACGCATAGCTGTAATAGATAAAGAATGGGTTTGACGATAACAATCTTCAATAACAATATCACCCACTTCGTCAGTCATATCATAAAGTAATTTATTACGTTGTTTAGTGGTTAAGTCACCATTTTGTACTAATGAATTGAGTAATATTTTAATATTAACTTCATTATCTGAACAATCAACGCCACCAGCATTATCAACTGCATCAGAATTAATACGGCCGCCATTAGTGGCATATTCAATTCGACCTAACTGAGTTAGACCAAGATTACCGCCTTCACCAACAACGCTAGCTTGAAGATCTTTACCATTAATTCGTAATATATCGTTCGCCCTATCGCCAACTTCTAAATGAGTCTCCTTAGAGGCTTTAACGTAAGTACCAATACCACCATTCCAGAGAAGATCAACTTTCATTGTTAAAAGCGCTTGTATCAACTCTGTTGGTGCCAAGCTTTGTTTTTGATTACTAATTAAACGCTTAATTTCAGGTGTTAACTTAATCGATTTCACATGACGACTAAAGATTCCTCCCCCTTTCGAAATTAATTCTTTGTTATAATCCTCCCAAGTACAGCCTGGCAACCCAAACAAACGTTGACGCTCTTCGAAGGACTCATTTGCCTCTGGATTAGGATCAATAAAGATATGCATATGATTAAAAGCAGCTTGAAGACGCGTATGCCTTGATAACAACATACCATTACCAAATACATCACCAGCCATATCACCAATGGCTAAACAAGTAAAATCTGTACTTTGACAATCTATATCCATTTCTCTAAAGTGTCTTTTTACTGACTCCCACGCACCTTTGGCAGTAATCCCCATAGCTTTATGATCATAACCAACACTTCCTCCAGAGGCAAAAGCATCACCTAACCAAAAATTGTATTCTTCAGAAATCGCATTCGCTACATCAGAAAAAGTAGCCGTACCTTTATCTGCAGCAACGACTAAATAAGCATCATCATCATCTAAACGCACTACATCCTTGGGCGGAACCACTTCACCCGCTACAATATTGTCAGTGATATCTAATAGCGCTCGAATAAAAGTACGATAGCATTCTTTTCCGGCTGCAAAAATTTCTTGACGAGAACCATTAGGTAGTTGCTTACAAACAAAACCACCCTTGGCACCAACAGGCACAATGACAGTATTTTTAACTTGTTGAGCTTTAACTAAGCCAAGCACCTCAGTTCTAAAGTCTTCACTTCGGTCTGACCAACGAAGACCTCCTCGAGCAACTTTTCCGCCACGAAGGTGAACTCCTTCAATTTGAGGAGAATAAACAAAAATTTCAAATTTAGGCACAGGCTGAGGCATTTCACTAATACGCTCAGGCATTATTTTGAAAGAAATATAAGGTTTATCACCAGACATAGGATCAGCTTGAAAATAGTTTGTTCTGATAGTAGCCTCAATCATTTCAACAAAACGTCTAATAATTCTGTCATCATCTAAGTTAGCTACATTGTCCAAGGAGTTTTCAATATCAGTTAAAAGTTTACTGGTTGCTTTTTCTTTAGCTTTTACTGTTACTTTATTTTTTGGGTCAAACCGCATAATAAATAAATTTATTATTAACTTGGCTATTTCTGGATAACGAGAAAACGTATTTTCAATATAGTGCTGTGAAAACCTACCGCCAATTTGTCTTTCGTATTTAGCAAAAGCACGTAGAATTGAAACTGCCCTTCCCTCAATACCGGCACCTAAGATAAGTCGATTAAATCCATCATCTTCTAAATCACCGCGCCATACTTTAGCGAAAGCTTCTTGAAAAAGAGTACGTACTTTATACACCTCAAAACGACCTTCACCAGTAAGGTACATAGAAAAATCTAAAATCCAGCTTGTTTCTTTTTCAGTCGTTTTAATTGCATAAGGACTTTCTCCAATTACTCGTAAACCAAAATTTTCGAGCATAGGCAACACATCACTTAAATAAATGGGTTCGCCCTTATGAAATAATTTTAATTTAACGAAGCGGCTCCCTGGTTTTTCTTCTACGGGTTGGTAAAATAACATTTCTAATGGGTTGTTAATCTTAATATTTTCAAGTTTTTCAATATCGACTATTGCTGAGCCAGGTAACACTTCATCTTTATATGATTGTGGGAATTTTAAATATTTTTGACGTAGCACTTTTGCTACAGATTCTCCTTGGTTTGCCCCCAAAGCAATAACTAATTTATCATCCCAATTACGCGCGGCTTCATTTACGTTCTTTTCAATTTCTTTCACATCAATATCTGCTTTAGTTGAGTTAACTCGGACAATATAATGGGTTCTTGCATGTACAGATTCAGAAAAGAAGGTAGTAAATTTAACTTCTTCTTCACTATTAAACGTTTTTTGTAATAGTCGTTGAGTTTCTATACGTAATTTAGTGTTATAACGCTCTCTTGGTACATAAACCATAAAGGAATAAAAGCGATTAAACGCATCACGGCGCATAAATAAACCACAATAGTCACGTTCTTGCATCTGTAATATACCTGTGACAATCTGCAATAACTCATCTACCGAAGATTGTAATATTTCATCTCTAGGGTATGTTTCAAGTATGTTTATAAGCGCTTTATAATTGTGGGTACCCTTAGCAAAAGGAGAGGCATCACAAACATTCATCACTTTAGTACTAATAAAAGGAAGACCTAAGGCACTATTTGTATAATAAGCCGATCCAAATAAACCAATAAATCGGCGTTCACCAATAACTTTACCCTGTGTATCAAAACGTTTGATACCAATATAATCTAGTTGAGCAGGACGATGAACGCGTGAGTTAGAATTAGTTTTAGTCAGAATGAGGTGGTCTTTACCTAGCGCGACTTTGCGTCCAGCTTCACTTAAACTTGATATCAGCCTCGATTGAACTCCTTGTGAATTTTTCATTAAACCAAGACTAGAATCTATGTTAGGTTGAAGTGCCGTGTCGCCTTCAACAGCTTTAACATCATAGGAGCGATAGCCCATCAATGTAAAGTTACTATCAGCAATCCATTTTAAGAAGTTTAAAGTTACTGTTTTGTCAGCTTTGCTTCCTGGCAAGTTAGATGACTCAACATCACTAATAATACCATTTAAACAAGTTAACATAGGTTGCCAATCAACGACTGTAAGACGTATATCTTCAACGACAGATAATAAAGTTTGTTTAATCATGTCTAAATCTTGAGAATTAGCTTGTCTATCTATCTCAATAAAGAAAACAGTTTCTTCAGAGCTAGCCTCAAGATCTTTATTAAAAATTGGTGCAAGGGTTTCAACCTCTAACTTATTATCTCGAATAATTTTTAGAGGTGCATTTAGCATTAAATGAGGAGATAAACCTAGTCGGTTTAATGCAATACGAATCGAATCTACCAAGAATGGCATATCTTGAATAATGACTTCAATAATCGTGTGACTAGATTTCCATCCATTTTTACCTACCGATGGATTAAAGACATGTATAACAGGAGCCTCATCTTTATGCTCATTTAACGAACTCCACAAACTTAGGACAGCACCATACATATCACTTTCGTTACGATGTTCAAGATCTAGGGAAGATATATTACCGTAAAGTAATTGTGTGAATTGCTCTACCAAAGGAGCGGTTTTAGCATCGACTTTTTGCTTAATAAGTGCTGCAACATTACTCAGCATAACAGAGGGTAAACCATTTACTAACGCCATGAATATTTCCTTTATCTTATAAAAAGAAAGGTTGAAATAATTATTATTATTTTGGTTAACTAAGTACATTATCAATAACAAATAAAAACGTTATAGTGCTTAGTTATATTATTATATTTCGCCTATCAGAATAGACTATAAAATGAATTTTATGAATAAAGTTATACTTTTGCGAGTAATATTTGTTAATAACATGATAAGTTTTTAAGCATGAAACCCGTTATTGAACAGTTTATTTTACAGTAAATTATTATTATGCAGTTATGCTAAATAGATAATGATTAAAGTCGTTAATTTTTGTTTATTTATGCAAAAATTTAATAGATCAAAAACGGTTCTTCAAAACTAAAAACGCTTAACTTTGTTTTATCAAAGTTAAGCGTTTTTAGTTTTAACAATAGAATAAACAACACTACTATCACTTAAAGCAAAATGAAAACTAGTCAATTGTCAGTAGAGACAACCTAAGTAAATAAAATTTAACTATATTAAATATCATTACTGGGCTTATTAGGCCATAAATAAGCTGATAAAGCAGGTAAAACAATAATAGCTGCAAGCATATTTACTAAAAACATAAAGGTTAATAAAATACCCATATCAACTTGGAATTTTAAATCGGAGAAGAACCAAGTCGAAACACCAATTGCTAAAGTTAGGCCTGTAATAAGTACTGCACTGCCACGTTCCTTTAAAGCACATAGATAAGCACTTTGTACATCCATACCTTCTTTTAATTTAGCACTCATAGTCGATAATATATAAATACCATAATCAACACCAATACCAACACCCAAAGCAATGACTGGTAGTGTTGAAACGGTTAAACCTATGTCTAAAGCAGTCATTAACCATTGCGCTAAGGTAGAAACTACATATAAAGGTATGACAACAACAGCAGTAGCTCTTACACTGCGAAAACTTATCAAACAAAGTAAGATAACTGCACCATAAACATACAGCATCATCGGTACTTGGGCAGCTTCAACGGCTTCATTAGTAGCGGCCATAACACCAACTGGCCCAGAAGCTAATTTAAACTGAATTTTATCGCTACCCAATTCAATTGAGGCTGCTTTCACTGCATTTATAATCGTATTTATGGTAGTAGCTTTATGATCTTCTAAAAATAGAATAACCGGCATAGCACTACAGTTATTATTCAGAAGACCACTTGAGGAAGGTACACGGGCGATGGACTGCACTAGTGTTTGTTCGTTTCGAGGGATAACACGCCATTTAGGATTACCCTCATTATAGCCTGCATTTACCAGCTTTGATATTGACGCTAAACTCACAGCCGATTGAACACCAGCAACGTTTTCCATTTGCCACTGGAAACGGTCAATCGTCGCCATAATTTCGTAGTAAGTACAGGCATCATCAGTTGTTTCAACAATGACAGACATATAATCAACGCTAATCGCATACCTATCAGTAATTAAAAAAGTATCTTGGTTATAGCGTGAATTTTCATGAAGAGCAGGTGCTCCTGCATGCAACTCTCCAATTTTAAGACTTTGGCCTTGATAAAAACCAACAATAAACAAAATCGCTGTGAATAATAGAATTATGTTAGCGGTTGACTTTGTTGCAAATCCAGCCATAAATGACCATATTTTACTATTCTCACCTAATTTGTTACTGCCAACACTCTCTTTGATTGTAACGAAAGATAATAGTATTGGTAATAAAATAAGGTTTGTTAAGATTATCATCGCGACGCCAATAGAAGCCGTAATTGCTAACTCTTTTATAATACCAATATCAATTGACAGTAACGTTAAGAAACCGACTGTATCGGATAACAGAGCAATACCACCAGGAATTAAAAGAGCGTTAAAACTTGCCTGAGCAGCCTCTGCTGAAGATAAACCTGTAGCAACCTTTTTAACAACCGAATTTATCATCTGTACGCCATGGCTTACCCCAATAGCAAAAACTAAAAAAGGGATAAGAATTGACATAGGATCTAAGCCAAAACCTAAGCTTGATAGCATCCCCATTTGCCATACAACCGCTATTAATGAACAAAATATAGGAAGAAAAGTTAATCTCACTGAATGACAAAACATGTAAACCATGAATGCTGTAATAGCAATAGCTATAGCAAAAAATAAAATAACACCTTTAGCACCCTTTGCAACATCACCGACCATCTTTGCAAAGCCAATAATATGCACACTAACATTATCTTTTTCAAACTGAAGGCGAACTTCATTATCTAGCTTGTCTGCAATCTCTAATGTATCTAATTTTTTACCTGTATCGGGATTTATATCTAATAGTGCCGCTTTAACCATCGCACAACTATAATCATCTGCTACTATACTGCCAACAATACCCGCTTTCTCAACATTTGCTTTAACTATACTTAACCCTACTGCCGTTGGTTGAAAGTCTGCGGGAATAACTGGACCACCAGCAAAACCATCTTCCACTACTTCAACAAATCGAGTGCTTGGTGAAAAAAGAGATTTCACTTGAATTCTATCAACACCGGGAATAAAAAATAGTTTATCGTGAACGCCTTTTAAGGCATTGAAAAAATCAGGATTAAATATATCTCCGCTAGTATCACAAACAGAAATGAGGATGTTATTTGCCCCACCAAAGTTAGCCCTATGTTTTAAATAGGTTTTCATATAAGTATGATTTAACGGTATATTTTTAGTAAATGAAGCGTCAAGTTTAATATGTGTTGCTTGAAACAATAAAAAAGCCGTTGTGAAAAAAAATAGTATTAAAACTGTTAATTTATGACGAAATAGGGCTACTTCGATACGACCAGCCAAAGAGGTTTTCATAATTAGATTCCGAAAATTAGATACTTTTTAAAATATAAAAGGGAAACGATATTGATTATTTTTTAGGTAATTGAATGATTTTTATACCAACATCAGAAACAGTAATCAAACGACCCTTGAACCATTGACCAGCAATTAAAGTTTTACCGTCTTTTTGAGTATGTTTACTAAATTTTTTTCCATCGTCAGTGCTTACCAATACCATACCATTATTACCTAATATAAAAATAGTATTGTTAGTAGTAACAATAATATCATTAAGCAAAGCTGACGTATTAGAAGGGACTTTTAACCATTGTTTTTCGTCATTACTTAATCTAAAAATATTGCCACGAAGACCAGCGACAAGCTGAGTACCTGTTGATGTAGTAGCTAGCGAGAAGAAAGAACCATTATAAAAATTATCAAAAGATTCCCAGCTAATACCAAAATCAGTACTTTTGGCAAGTAAACCAGTTTCACCAAAAAGAAATAGTGTATTGCCATCGCTTTTAATACCATTGAAATGGGGTAATATGAAGGCTATTTCACTTTGATAAGCCTTTTGATCTTCTACTTTAAGATCGTTTATGTAGTCTACATCATCAGCGAGTAAAAACTCTTGATGAAATTCATTTTCCCATGTTTTGCCTCCATCACTGGTACGATAGAACTTTCCATAAGCACCAACAGCGATACCTTGGGTTGGACTTTTGAAATATATGTCAAGTAGAGGATTTTCTTCTTCAGGCAAAAGTTGTTGAGTTTGCCAAGTAAGACCACCATCGTTACTATGAAAAATGCTGGCATCATGACCTACAGCCCAACCTAATTGTTCATTATAAAAATAAACATTTGTTAGGGTAGTTCGAGATGGTACTTTAGCTTGCTGCCAGGTATCACCGTTTTCTGATAACAAAATATGGCCATATTGGCCAACAGCCACTAATTTTTCGTCTCCAATGGGTGCTATAGCTAATAACAAAGACTTCTCTGCTAATATCGCTTTAGTTGCTGGTAGAGTTGCCATTTCAGCTGATAAAGAGGTATTTGAAATACCACATAAAAATAAGAAAACATAACAAATTGCTGGAAATGAAACAATTAAACGCATAAACAGGACTCTTTCTGAGGTTTTCTATCTGAAAAATTTAAAATAAATAAAAAATATTGAATTAAAAAAGGTTCATATCTAAAAAACGGCTGACAATGTCAGCCGTTTATATTTACTGATTACCTACGTCCTTCTCGTCTTAATGCTGCAGGAGTAAAGTCCCGTTCATTAAGTTTTTTAGAAAAATCATACATTTTAGTTTCGTTGTCTAAGCCAATAGCAATATACCGTCTAGATTGAATATCATGAAATACATCGAGTGTAGACCACAAAGTAGGAACGTCATAATAATTTATTGCATGAGCCATACCTACACGGTACAACTCGTCACGATTATCATAAATATCAGTGACTGATACTTGCCAGCTATCTTCGTCAATATAAAACACTCGTTTTTTGTAGGTATGGCGAGTATTTTCTTTTAAGTTAGCTTCGACTACCCAAACACGATGTTTTTCATAGCGAACTAGCTCAGGATTAATATGACCTGGTTGAAGAATATCAGCATATTTAACTTTGTCACTGTGAAGACGATAATCGTTGTAAGGTATCAATAACTCTTGTTTACCTTTAAGTGTCCAGTTATACCTGTTTGGTGCCCCGTTATACATATCAAAGTCATCAGTAGTTCTAAGACCATCTGAAGCTGTTCCTGGCGCGTCATAAGCTACATTAGGAGCTCTACGAACACGTCTTTGTCCAGTGTTGTAAGTCCAAGCTTGTCTAGGTGTTTTAACTTGGTCCATGGTTTCATGAACCAATAGAGCAGTACCTGCTAAACGCGCGGGTTCTGTAACTTTTTGCTTAAACTTAAATAAAATATTTGTTTCTTCCAGTTCTTTTGGAGAAGCGTCTTTAACATTGTATGGCAGTAATAGTGTTTCACTTAAACCAATAAACGTATAACTACCAGAAGCCGTAGGGGCTGCTTGTCCTGCTTCACGAGTTATTGATTCACCACGATAACGTAACGTATGGTTCCAAATAGCTTCTAAACCACTTTTAGGCACCGGAAAAGGAACACCTACAGCAGCTTGCCTGATACCATTACCACCCTCAACTAATTCGGTACGAGTGGCATTATCACGCATCGCTTGATAAACATGCTCAGGGTAAGAAGCACTTCGGCGAGTTTGGTATACGTTCATCTTAAATGTATTGGGATAAGTTTCAAATAACTTAATTTGCCCAGGTGTTAAGAGAGTTTTGTATTTATCAACATTACTTGCGGTAATAATATATTCAATCTTATCATCCGGAAATGGATCTAAATGATGCTGACCAA
>Ga0115008_10004717_pt1 | contig 11316 bp, 7 predicted proteins | sample FraStrMetagenome_FD_87164 | JGI IMG/M metagenome (GOLD analysis project Ga0115008, IMG submission 87164) | Marine eukaryotic phytoplankton communities from Arctic Ocean - Fram Strait ARC3M Metagenome | ecosystem: Environmental > Aquatic > Marine > Oceanic | place: Fram Strait | collected 2012-06-18
TAAAAATCCCATAATGCCTGACCGAGTTTATTTGATAACTCTATATTACTATTATACGCAGTAAATTCAGACAGATGTTCACCTTTCATCCAGTCCATAGTTATTATTCTATCTGATGAAATTTCTGGATAATAGTTTGGAAATTTTAAGTTTGGAATATGCTTACATTTTTCCACAATTTCTTTACTTTGATCTAATTCAAGTAAATAATTTGTTTCTTCTACCAATTTATCCTCAACTTCTTTAAAATATTTATCAGAGTCTTTACCTCTAATGTTAAACATTTTGACAGCTATTGGTTTTACAAGCGATAAATCTGATGCTATACTATCTGCAACACCAGGATATTGAATCTTTACAGCTAGTTTTTTTCCATATTTTTCAGCTGCGTGAACTTGGCCAATACTCGCTGCATTTACAGAGGTTGAATTGAATTTGTCATAAATTTGATCAGGATGTTTGCCAAAATATTTTTTAAATGTCTTAATCACTAAGGCGGGAGATAATGGAGGAACAGAAAATTGTGCCAATGAAAACTTTTCAACATAAGCTTGAGGTAGAATACTTTTCTCCATACTCAACATTTGGGCAACTTTTAATGCGCTTCCTTTCAATTTCTTCAAGCCGTCATAGATGTCTTCTGCATTATTTTCATTGAGCCGTTGTTTAGCCTCTTGCTCAGTTTTTGTTATTTTATCGCCATAATATTTAATATAATTTACACCAACTTTAGCGCCAGTTTGCACCATTCTTGTTGCTCTTTGAATTTTTGATGTGGGGATATTGTCTATGGTTTTCATTCGAGTTAATTGTTGTGAATTTTTTCTTTAAATAAAAACTTACCAAAATCAATAATACTTTTTAGAGGAGTGGTGTCTATAAGATCGAAGCTAGCTTTTACAGATTTTTCAATAAAAATATCAGTTTTTTCAAATGAAGAGGAAGTGTCATCTAACCAAAATTTCATTGTTACCAATAATTGAAACCATGCAGATTCTTTTAAGGATCTTAACTGTAGTTTTTCAAGACGTTCTTCTTTAAGATCAATGGTTTGAATATTTAAATTTTCAATGTATCCAGAAAAAGATTTCTTGAGCTCTGTTAAAGCAGCCATCGATTTGAGTTGATTTTTATTTCCAGCTAAAGCATGGACAACGTAGCTCCTATTTGCAGTTAAGTTTTCAAAAAAAGTATAGTAAAAACTTAACAATTTATTACGTGAATCAAATTCTGAGTAGTCTTCACTGTTTTTTAAAAGTGTTACTGTATTGTTAAAAAAGGCATTAAATACACCTTTCTCAATAGCCTCAAATGAACCATAATAGTTGTAAAATAAACTTTCTTCAAAATTATTTTCCTTAGCGAAACTATAAACAGAAGAAGGGTTTTTGTTGTGATTTAAGACATAATCCATATACCATGAAGTAATGTCGTTTTGAGTGATTTTTTTCTTTTTTGCCATGACTTTATATTACGCTATAAAAATACTAAATGTTTAACGTTTTAAGCAGAATATTAAACAAAAGGATTTGTTAAAATTTATAATAATAATTTAAAGTGTATTGTTATATGTTAATGAGATGAATAGTCTCTATCTTTTTCTTCTTAAAAGTTAGTGTGATTTTTAAGGTAATATGTAGTGTTTGAATGTATCTTATATATTGATATATAAAGAAATAAGCCTTGTTAAAACAAGGCTTATAAAGTCGGGGTGGCAGGATTCGAACCTGCGACCTCCTCGTCCCAAACGAGGCGCGATGACCGGGCTACGCTACACCCCGATGTTTAATCGGGCTCAAATTTACTGTATTATTTCTATACTCTAAAATTAAAGCCTTAAATAACTGTTTTAATTTCTATTTTTTTTTCTTTTACTAAACATAAAGTTAATAATTAATGTAAAGATTTAATTAAAATACATCTTTTAAAAAAATCAAAAAAATTATATTTGTATCTCAAAAAATAGAATAATAATGTCTGAAAGTATTGAAAAAATAAAATGTTTAATTATTGGCTCTGGACCGGCAGGTTATACTGCAGCTATTTATGCAGCGAGAGCAGATATGAGGCCTGTAATGTATACAGGTCTTCAAATGGGGGGGCAATTAACTACAACTACAGAAGTTGATAATTTTCCCGGCTATGCAAATGGTACAGATGGAACGGCTATGATGGAGGATTTAAAAAATCAAGCAGAACGCTTTGGAACAGAAGTTCGTTTTGGTATGGTAACTGAAGTGGTTTTGAGTAAAGAAATAGGTGGTCTTCATCATGTCACTGTTGATGGTGCTAAAATTATTGAGGCTGATACTGTTATTATATCTACAGGAGCTACTGCTAAATATTTAGGAATAGAAAGTGAACAACGATTAATTGGTGGAGGAGTGTCAGCGTGTGCAACTTGTGATGGGTTTTTCTACAAGGGACAAGATGTAGTAGTTGTTGGAGCTGGAGATACGGCTGCAGAAGAAGCTACATATTTAGCCAATATTTGTAATAAAGTTACCATGTTAGTTCGTAAAGACTATATGAGGGCATCAAAAGCGATGCAACATAGAGTTAATAAAACTGAAAATATAGAGGTACTATACAATACTGAATTGGATGAGGTATTGGGAGATAATGTAGTAGATGGTGTAAGAGTTGTCAATAATATTTCAGGAGATAAAAAAGAGATTTCTGTAATGGGTTTATTTATTGCTATTGGGCACAAGCCTAATACTGACTTGTTTAAAGGAGTGTTGAATATGGATGATACGGGTTATTTAATTACTGAAGGGAAAACTACTAAGACAAATATTCCTGGAGTTTTTGCTGATGGAGATGTTCAAGATAAAGAATACAGACAAGCAGTTACAGCTGCAGGAACAGGTTGTATGGCTGCTCTAGATGCAGAAAGATATTTAGGCGCTTTAGCCTAAGTTTTAAAAATCTTTATAAATCCTTTTTACATTAATAGAAGTACTTTGAAATTAATTAAATGTATATTGTTGTCGAAAATAATATGTATATATTAATGATTAAACAATTTTAATTATGTGGACAAAAATATCTTTAGTTAGAAAATCAATCTTTACTCTTATTTCGCTTTCATTATTTTTTATTAGTTGTAATAATTCTGAACTAGAGTATACCATTGAAACTACTTTAAATCCAAACAATATTTCGCCATTAACTGCAACTTTACAAATAAATACAGACAAGCCTTGTAGTGTTCGCGTAAAAGTTTTAGGAGATATTCCAGTTGAACAATCCATTAAAGATGTTAATACTGCTACTACTGTTTCTGTTTTGGGACTATATCCAAACCAATTAAATAAAGTAGAAGTCACTCTAAATTTTGATGGAGGGCAACAGGTGGATGTAATAGAAATTCAAACCCAGCAATTACCGGATTATTTTCCGTCAGTTAAGGTAGATAAGTTAGAAAAGGAAGCTATGGAGTCTGGTATGCATGCATTAGATATTCATTTTGCTAATTTTGGAAAGTTTCGTTCAGCTCCAATTATTTTTGATGATCAAGGTAATATTAGGTGGTATTTAGATCTAAGTTTTCACGGAGCGATGTTAGGCCCATTTCAAAAAATTAAAAATGGAAATATTTTAGTTGCAGGAAGAAGAACAATTTATGAGTTCGATATGATGGGTAAACAAATGGATAAGATTCTAATTGATAATAATTATGGAATTCATCATGATGTTTTAGAATTACCAAACAGAGATTTGTTGTTGTGTGTGGGAACTAGAGATGCCTATATAGAGATAGACGGTAAAACAATTTTATCTGATAGCGACTTTATGATTCATTATGACAGGAAGCAGTCTAAAGTTGTGAAAAAATGGGATTTAGCAAAACATTTAGATGTCAGTAGAGATGACTTAAACTTCTTTAGAGGAGGAGATTGGCTTCACATGAATGCATTAGAGTTTGATCCTAGAGATAGTACTATTATAGTATCTGGGAGGAATCAGGGATTATTAAAAGTATCGTGGGATGATAAACTAAAATGGATCATGTCACCAAAACAACATTGGGGAAAATCTGGAAGAAAAGGGAATGGATATGAAACCAAACCTTATTTATTAACTGCTGTTAATAGTGAAGGTGTTCCTTATGCTAAGGATATACAAACAGGTCATAAAAGCGCAGAAGACTTTGACTTTCCTTGGGGGCCACATGCTCCATACTTATTGCCTAATGGTAATATCATTGTATTTGATAATGGTCCTTTTAGAAATTACAATAATGAAAATAATTATTCAAGAGCAGTAGAATACGAGATTAATGAGGTCAATAAAACTTTTAAACAAGTTTGGCAATACGGAAAAAATAGAGGAATAGAATTATTTTCTACCATAGTAAGTGATGTAGATTTTCTTCCTGAAACAAAAAATATTTTGATGACCTCTGGTTTTGTTAGTCCTAAAAACATACACAGAGCAAAAATTGTTGAAGTGTCTCCAGAAAATAATAAAGAAGTTTTTGAGGCAACGATATTCTTTAAAAGCACTAATAAAGGTAAGAAGAAAGGTTGGGGTCAAACCGATATTCTGTACAGATCTGAAAGAATGGAATTACAAAATTAGATCCTTTACATAGATCTTACATGTATATTAAGAGGTTGTTTAAACAACCTCTTTTTTTTTACACTATGTTTTAAATCTAAAAAAACCGTCAATAAATGACGGTCTTCTTAAACAAAAAACTAAATACTTAATTTTTTTAAATCAGAGAATAGCTATTAAAAACAGTACTTATTTTCAGTACTTAATTTCTCTGCTATTTTATTTCTCAACGCAACTACATTTGGATAATTAGTATACTTAGTGTATCGCTTTAAACCCATTAACATCATACGTTGCTCATCACCCTCTGCAAAAGAAATGATTCCTTCCTTTCCATTTTTTATAACTATCTCAACTGCATTATAAAGGTAAAGTTTTGCCATGGCTATTTGAATATCTTGTGCATCCTCTCCAAATCTTTTAGCATTTTTTTCAGCTCTAAGTAGCGTAGATTCGGACATGTAAATTTCATTTAGGATATTTGCCGCTGCCATCAGTAATTGTTGATGTTCTTCTAAATTTGGCCCGTATTTTTGAATCGCAGAACCTGCTACCATTAAAAACACTTTTTTCATATTAGCAATCATTTCTTTTTCTTCTGCAAATAAAACCGAATAATCAGGCGTATCAAAGGATGGAATACCCATCAATTCCTCACCAACAGCTGTAGCTGGCCCTAATAAATCTACATGGCCTTTCATTGCCTTTTTAATAAGCATACCTACAGAAAGCATTCTGTTGATTTCGTTGGTTCCTTCATAAATTCTAGAAATTCTTGCATCTCTCCAAGCTGCTTCCATTGGAGTTTCCTCAGAAAACCCCATTCCACCAAAAATTTGAATACCTTCATCTGCACAGGCTTGTACGTCTTCAGATACGGTTACTTTTAAAATAGAACATTCAATGGCATATTCTTCTACACCTTTTAATTCTGCTTCACTGTGAGAATTTCCATTGGCTAATCTTGCATTAATTCTATCTTCTATATCTTTTGCTGCCCTATAACTTGCAGCTTCACCCGCATAAGTATTGGTAGCCATTTCGGCTAACTTTGATTTGATAGCTCCAAAATTCGATATTGAAGTTTTAAATTGTTTTCTCTCAGTGGCATATTTTAGAGCTATTTCTGTAATTCTTCTTTGTGAATCTATACAGGCGGCAGCTAATTTAATTCTACCAACGTTTAAAGCGTTTACGGCTATTTTAAATCCTCCTCCTCTTACAGAAAGCATATTTTCTATGGGAACAACGGTGTCATTAAAAAATACCTGACGTGTAGAACTAGCTCTAATTCCTAATTTATGTTCTTCTTCACCTAACACAATTCCATTAGAATCTGTTGAATCGTATTCTAAAATAAATCCAGTTATATTTTTATCATCTTCAATTCTGGCAAAAACAATCATCAAATTACAAAATCCTGCATTTGAGATCCACATTTTCTGACCATTAATTTTATAAGATTTACCATCGTCAGAAAGAGTAGCAGTTGTTTTTCCAGAGTTGGCATCAGAACCTGCTCCGGGTTCTGTTAAACAATAAGCACCCATCCATTCTCCACTGGCTAGTTTTGGAACATATTTTTGTTTTTGTTCTTCAGTACCATATAATGTAATAGGCATAGTTCCAATTCCTGTATGAGCACCAAATGCAGTACTTAACGATCCATTTCCACTAGAGATGTACTCACATGTAATCATTGTAGAAACAAATCCCATACCTAAGCCTCCATATTCTTCAGGGACAGCTACACCTAAAAATCCAAGTTCTCCTGCCTTTTTCATCACCTCTTCGGTTAGCTTGTAATCTTTGGCTTCAAAACGTTCTCTGTGAGCTACAATTTCTCGATCGTTAAATTCTCTTACCGCATCACGCATCATAACTTGTTCTTCAGTAAAATCTTCTGGAGTAAATACGTCCTCACATTTAGATTCCTTTACTAAAAACTGTCCTCCTCTTAAAATATCTTTTTCTAATGTATCCATGTTATAAATTTTACTTTTATTTAACTTAAAAATTCAAAGATACCTGCTGCACCTTGACCTGTTCCAACACACATGGTTACCATTCCATATTTGTTTTTCATATTTCTTTTTCTCATTTCATCAAATAATTGAACAGAAAGTTTTGCTCCGGTACAACCTAATGGGTGTCCAAGAGCTATGGCACCACCATTTACATTGATAATTTCTTTATTTAAATCTAATTCACGAATCACAGCTAATGATTGGGAAGCAAATGCTTCATTCAATTCAATTAAATCGATATCATTTTGTTGTAAGCCTGCTTGTTTAAGGGCTTTTGGAATTGCAGCTACGGGACCAATTCCCATAATTCTTGGTTCAACACCAGCTGCAGCATAATTTACCATTCTAGCTATGGGCTCTATGTTTAATTCTTTAACCATGTCTTCACTCATCACCATAACAAAAGCAGCACCGTCACTCATTTGAGACGAATTCCCTGCAGTTACACTTCCACCAGCTGCAAAAACAGCACGTAGTCTGGCTAATGCTTCTTTGCTAGTTCCAGCTCTAGGTCCTTCGTCTTTTGTAACGGTATAGGTCTTAGTAGCTTTCTTACCATTTGCATCTAAATAGATTTGGTCTACTGTAATTGGAGCAATTTGCTCTTGAAAACGATTTTCAGCTTGAGCTTTTAGGGCTTTCATGTGAGAATGATATGCAAATTCATCTTGATCCTCACGAGAAACTTTAAATTGATTTGCAACCGCTTCAGCAGTATTTCCCATTCCCCAGTAATAATCTTCGTGGCCTTGTTTTACTGTATTGTAGTTTAACTCGGGTTTATAACCGGTCATTGGTACTGCACTCATGCTCTCAGCACCACCGGCGATAATACAATCTGCCATTCCAGCCTGAATTTTAGCTGTAGCCATAGCGATAGTTTCTACACCAGACGAGCAAAATCTATTAACGGTTACTCCAGGAACATCTACACTATTTAATCCCATAAGAGAAATTAAACGTGCCATATTAAGTCCTTGAGATCCTTCTGGCATAGCATTCCCTACAATGACATCATCAATACGTTTAACGTCTAATTCAGGAAGTTCTTTCATCATGTGCTGAATGGTTTCAGCAGCCAATTCATCTGTTCTTTTAAATCTAAACAATCCTTTAGGTGCTTTCCCAACGGCCGTTCTGTATCCTTTTACTATATAAGCTGTTTTCATTTTTTTAGTTTCTTAATGGTTTACCAGTTTTTAACATGTGTTGAATACGTTCTAAAGTTTTTCGTTCTGTTGTTAAACTTAGAAACGCTTCACGTTCAATATCTAAAAGATACTGCTCAGTGACCTTTGTAGGCTCTGATAAATCTCCTCCAGCCATTACATAGGCGAGTTTATTTGCAATTTTCTTGTCATGCTCTGAAATGTAATGACTTGCTTCCATAGAATCTGTTCCTACTAAAAACATTCCCAAAGCTTGTTTACCTAATACAAGTACATCCTTACGAGCAGCTGGCTGAGTATAACCCGATTCTGCCATTAATAATGCGTGTTGTTTTGCTTGAGCAATTTGTCTTTCTTTGTTTACAACCACAACATCTTTTCCTTTTTGGAGTAATCCTATATCAAAAGCTTCATATGCTGAGGTAGCTACTTTTGCCATTCCTATGGTTAAAAAGTGATCTTGTAAAACATTTAATTGAACATCTCCTTTTTGGAATAAATCTGATGCTCTAAGCGCCATCTCTTTAGAACCACCACCACCAGGAATAACACCAACACCAAACTCTACTAAGCCCATATATGTTTCTGCTGCTGCTACTACTTTGTCTGCGTGCAATGAGATTTCACAACCTCCCCCTAAAGCCATTCCATGAGGAGCAGCAATTGTAGGGATTGAAGAATAACGCATACGCATCATGGTATCTTGAAAGTATTTGATAGCATAATTTAATTCATCGTATTCTTGTTCAACAGCCATCATAAAAATCATTCCTATATTGGCTCCAACCGAAAAGTTTGCAGCTTGATTTCCAACAACTAATCCTTGGTAATTTGTTTCTGCTAAATCGATTGCCTTATTGATGGCTGTTAAAACATCAGCACCAATAGTATTCATTTTAGATTGGAATTCTAAATTTAAAATTCCGTTACCAATATCTTCAATAACTGCACCAGAATTTTTCCAAACTTCGTTGGTTTTTCTTATGTTGTCTAAAATGATGAATGAATCTTGTCCTGGTTTTTTAAGATGTGATTTTGCAGGAATGTCGTAATAGAAAGTGGCGCCTTCTTTTACAGAATAAAAAGAAGTTTCTCCTTTTGCTAACATTTCTGTTACCCATGCTGCAGGCTCTTTTCCTTCAGCTTTCATAATTTCAACCCCTTTAGCAACTCCTATGGCATCCCAAATTTGAAAAGGACCGTGTTCCCAACCAAAGCCAGCTCTTAAGCCATCATCAATTCTGTAGAGTTCGTCTGAAATTTCTGGAATTCTATTTTGAACATAAGCAAACATTGCAGCAAAACTTTTTCTGTAGAATTCTCCTGCCTTGTCTTTACCAGCAACCAATACTTTAAATCGGTCCGCTACATTGTCTATAGATTTTGTTAACTCTAAGGTTTCAAATTTTGCAGATTTTTTTGCTCTATATTCTAGTGTATTTAAGTCTAATGATAAAATTTCTCTCTTTCCATTCGCATTTTTAGTCATTTTGTAAAACCCTTGTTTGGTTTTACTTCCCAACCATTTGTTCTCCATCATGATATTTACATAGTCTGGAATCACAAATTGATCTCTCATTTCATCATTAGGGCAATTATCTTTAACCCCGTTAGCCGTATGAACTAAAGTATCTAAACCTACAACATCAATAGTTCTAAAGGTAGCAGATTTTGGACGCCCAATTACAGGACCTGTTAACTTATCAACTTCCTCTATGGTTAGTCCCATTTCTTTAACAACATGAAATAGACTCATGATTCCAAAGATTCCAATTCTGTTTCCAATAAAAGCAGGTGTGTCTTTTGCTAGTACAGATGTTTTTCCTAAAAACTTATCTCCATACATCATTAAAAAGTCAGTAACTTCTTGGTTACATTTTGGACCAGGAACTACCTCAAATAATTTTAAATATCGAGGAGGGTTAAAAAAGTGGGTTACTGCAAAGTGTTTTTGAAAATCTTCACTTCTTCCTTCATTCATAAACTTTATTGGAATACCCGATGTATTCGACGTAATTAAAGTTCCTGGGGTTCTATGTTTTTCAATTTTTTCAAAAACTTGCTGCTTTATATCTAATCTTTCAACAACTACCTCCATAATCCAATCTACATCTTTAATTTTGTGTAAATCGTCTTCAATATTTCCTGTTGTAATTCTATCAGCAAATTTTTGAGAATAAATAGGGGATGGTTTTGATTTTAGTGAAGTCTTTAACGCTTCGTTAACTAATCTATTACGAACCACACTGTCTTTTAATGAAAGCCCTTTTGCCTTTTCTTTTTCATTGATTTCTCTGGGTATAATGTCTAATAATAAGACTTCTACACCAATATTGGCAAAGTGACATGCAATACCACTTCCCATAATACCGGAACCTACTATTGCAACTTTTTTAATTCTTCTAGTCATTTGTTTTTGATTTGTTTATACGGTTTTATTAACAGTATCTTCTTTATATATTAATTTATCTGCTATTAATTTGTTTATGGTTGAGGTTACTTTAAAGAAAGCCTCTAATTCTTTGGGTGATGTATGTTTCTTGACGATATCATTAAAAATAATTACGGATTCTCTTGAGATTTCACGCATCTCCTTTCCAAAGTCAGTAAGTTTAATAATAACGCTTCTACCATCACTAGGATTTTTCTCTCTAGATATTGCACCCTTATCTTCCATTGTTTTTAAAATTCGTGAAAGACTAGTGGGTTCCATACCCATTAAGGGACCTAGAGCTGTTGAAGGCGTTCCTTTTTCATAATCAATATTTAAAAGTACGAAAGCTGTAGCCATGGTACTATCATGTTTAGCAGCACGCTCGTTATAAAGTTTCGCAACAGCTTGCCACGTAGCTCTTAATTGATGATCTATTGATTTATTTTTATCCATTATGCCAAAGATATAAAAATTTACTATGCATGCATAGTAAATTTATAAAAATTATGCATGCATAGTATTTTTTAATAAAAATAGATATATAAATAGGTAGGATTAAATTTTAAAAACTGTTAATTATTGTAAAAGAACTAAATTTGTTTAAATCAATTTAAATACAAAAGTTTGTTGTGTAAAATGTATATTACAAGCCAATTATTATTATCATAAAATTAGGCAGTATTATGAGTAAAATTTTAGTTATTGAAGATGAAGCAGCTATTAGGAGAGTCTTAATAAAGATTATTTCTGAAGAGAGTGATTCCTATATTGTAGAGGAGGCTGAAAACGGCTTAGAAGGTATTGAAAAATTTATAGACAACGATTATGACTTGGTTTTATGTGACATAAAGATGCCTAAAATGGATGGAGTAGAAGTATTAGAAAAAGCAAAAAAAATAAAGCCTGAAATTCCATTTGTAATGATTTCTGGCCACGGAGACTTAGAAACTGCTGTAAATACCATGCGATTGGGTGCATATGACTATATTTCAAAACCACCCGATTTAAACCGTTTGTTAAATACAGTTAGAAACGCCTTAGATAGAAAAGTTTTGGTTATTGAAAACAAGCGATTAAAAAAGAAGGTGAGTGAAAATTATGAAATGATTGGTGAAAGTGA
>Ga0115008_10004718_pt1 | contig 11315 bp, 9 predicted proteins | sample FraStrMetagenome_FD_87164 | JGI IMG/M metagenome (GOLD analysis project Ga0115008, IMG submission 87164) | Marine eukaryotic phytoplankton communities from Arctic Ocean - Fram Strait ARC3M Metagenome | ecosystem: Environmental > Aquatic > Marine > Oceanic | place: Fram Strait | collected 2012-06-18
CGTGTGCCATCAGCACCAAAAACACTTAAGGTGGCATCCAGGCATTGCATCAATCCAGGCATATCATTGGCGGGATCACCATTGGCTATATTACCACCAACCGTTCCCATATATCGCACCTGAGGGTCCGCGATTTGTAATGCCGCTTCGCGCAAAATAGGTGCCGCAGCATTAAGCGCCGCATTGCCGATGATGTCGTGCTGCGTTACCATTGCACCAATTCGTATGCTTTTAGCGCCAACGATAATGTCAGACATGCCACCCACATCTTGTAGATCGATTAGATGAGGAACATGGGCCATGCGCAATTTCATCATGGGTATCAGGCTGTGACCGCCTGCCATGACACGAGCGTCGTCACCGTGCTCTTCAAGGATAGACAGCACGCCAGCCATATCCTTGGGTCTGTGATATTCAAATGCCGCTGGGATCATTGGCTCTGCTCCTAAAGAGATTTTCTGTACTGAAGAACACCTCCACACACGCTTAGTGCCCCGGCTTTACTAAACTGATGAAAGGCAGCTATTTTGCACGAAATGCACCCTTGCTTGCACCAACTGCGCCTAATGTTGCACTTAGCGCGTCCTGGGTTTCTCTCAGCTTGGAGCGGCTGACTGGAGCGGATGGCGAATCGCCACCAGAAAATACACACTGACCCTTGTATTTACTTCGCTCAAAACGAAATACCTTCGTGGGATTCACAAGATAACTCCGATGGGTTTGTAAAAACCCGTGCGGCAACAATATTTTGGTCGCCTCGGTGATCGGCCAAACGCAAAACAAACGACCATTTTGCGTGTAGATTTGGGTATAGTGGCCATCGGCCCGCAACATCATCACCTCATTAGGTGAGATATATACTCTTAAACCATCACGCTCGCAGGGGATCTGCAAGTTAGGAGCGCTAGCTTTTGGTTCGGGTACATCGATGGGCGTCAATTTTTGCTTTGGTCGTGGCGTAAGATAGGTAATGCCAACCAAAAGGAACGCTCCAAAAATAACAAAGCTTGTCAAAATGACAACCAATGCTAGAATTTCATTGCTCATCCTTGGACCAAACTCAGTCCCTTGATATTCAACAACAAATCCCGTACCCGCCATCGCGAAAAAATGGACTGAACACACTGCCCCAGCAAAGCATAGAGTCCCAAGGAGGATGTTGCGATTAGTCCGCTGTCCATAGGCGACCCAAAAGGCCGACATACACAGTGCGATAGCAACAACAGACGACATCGCGATGCCCAAGGGAGTATAGATTGCCCGGCACAGCTCTAAACCGGCCATACCGATGTAGTGCATCACTAAAATTCCAACCCCAACAAGTGCGCCCGCAGCCAAAATTGTGAGGCTTGTTCGCTCCAAGAAATGAAGCAGTATCAATGCACAACCTACAATCAAAATCGCCGAAAATGCTGAAACCAGCGTGATCGCTGCATCATAATAAAACAGCACTGGCAATCGCAGACCCAGCATGGCTACAAAGTGCATCGACCAAATGCCACCACCCAATGCTACTGCAGCCAAAGCCACCGAAATCGCTTTTTCAGGAACGGACTTGTTAGACAAATTGCGCGTTAACGACAGCCCCGTAAAGCCGGCCACAATCGCTACGATACACGACATCGTAACAAGAAAGAAGTTGTGGTTGAAAGCTATGAACTCCATAGTTTTTACACTGCCCAAAAATTTCTTTCCTGGCAATTCACGATTTGGAGAAATACGGTCCGAAGCCTCTCCCTTAGCTCTGTCAGACAAATAAGAATACCCACCAGATTACTGGTGCAGCCTGAATCTATGTACTCAATAATCGGCGCCACTCAGAGAAAGCAGCAAAACGGTTCAGCTTGAAATTGAGGCGTGAGTATAGATGTACCACGAAACAAAATTACCCTCGAATGAATTTACAAAGCTAATATTAAAGACCCATGGTCCGAGACGTGGGGCCCTGCGGTAGGGGGGGTCCAGGGTGAGCCTGGCGTGTTTCATCTGTTTGGATTGGGCTCCGTAACCCACATTTTTCGAAGATCAAATATCTAAGCGGAGGGCACTGCCCCTTGGGCACGAAACTAAACAAAGACTTCCGTTTTAGATGAGATGTGAGTTTTGGTTCACCTAAGCGCATCAAAGAGAGCATGATTGATAGTCAAACGGTGGTTTTTTGTAACCCCTTTCTAACCCAATAAATCACTACACTCGCAGAGTGTATGTTTTAAATTATTGATTTAAATAGTGTTTATAAACGAGCACTGAATTCCTAATAAGGCATCAGTCAACACACCGACACAAGCGGTAACAGTAGCTTACCGCTTTTGATGCTACAGGCTGTCTAGGGCGCCTTTGGTCGCCTCTGTGGTGGCCTCAGACAATTAAGGTCCCATGGACGGCGAATGAGGCCCAGGGTGCCTTTGGTTATCTTTGGTTCAACAAAAGGGGACTGATGGATGACTGAAGACACTACAAACAGACCCTGCCCGCTTCACCGAGTTTAGTATGACCAAGCCTTTTTCTGATCTTTTAGCTTTTCTACCTATTCACAATGACGGCAACCAAAGTGCTATTTGAGGAAAAATTATCAGCAATATGACCAAAAACAGTGAACAAAAAATGTAGGGGAAAGCCGACGTGTATATCTCTCGCATAGTCGTTTCCGGGGGGGATACCCCCTTCATCACGAACAATAACAACCCGAATGGTGGGGTTGTAAAGCTAATTTCCAAGGAGAGCAGCATTATTAGCGCAAACCAAATCGGATCAAAACCGAGTATTTGAGCCAGGGGGAAAAAAATCGGCACAGTGAGCAGCATGATTGAGATCTGCTCCATGAACATGCCCAGCAGCAAGAGCACAGCAAACATCACCATAAGCATGGCGAGGGGCGCCAAATCAAAGCTGGTCGCCCAGCTGACTAGCCCACGCGACGCACCCGAGAAAGCGAGCAGCTGGCTGAACGTTGCCGATCCAAAGACGATCAAATAAGCCATCAGCGTCACCCTCAAGGCCCCAATGACAGACTTTTTCATAGCGTCCCAAGTGAGGCAGCGAAACAGTGCTGCAAGAACAAGCACGCCCAAAGCGCCAAAGGCAGCAGCTTCCGAAGGAGTCACAAACCCTTTGATCATCAGCACAATGATAATGATCATTACACTAACCATTGGGACGACCTCCCTCATGAGTAGGCCAATCTTGTTGGCAAAAGACAGCCCCTCAACTTCATAGGCTGGCGCGGCGTTTGGGTCGATCTTAGTCTGAATCCAAATCGTGGCTATATAAAAACCAGCAAGTACGAGACCCGGTATAACACCTGCAAGGAGAAGAGCCGCCACATCGATCTGCGCCAGCGTCGCTAGAAGAACAGCCAAAGCCGAGGGAGGAATTATAATCGCTAGACCTCCTGTTCCAAGGATCGGGCCAATGCTCATATGAGATTTATAGCCGCGACGGTTCATCTCTGGAACCATTAGCGAACCTAGGAGTGCGGTTGAACCCATGGAAGAACCCGACAGTGTTGAAAACGCAGTGCCACCCAAAACTGTTACATAACTTAAGCGCCCAGGAAGACGACCTAGCAATTTGTCAATTGCCGTGAACATACGGCCGCCAAGTCCTGTATGGAAGAATATTTCCCCCATAAGTAGAAATAAGGGGATCGGCATCAGCGCGTATTTTGTAAGCGAGCCAAGCCCGTTGTTTAAAAGTTGGGTGATACCACGCTCTCCACCCATGAACACCCATGCGCCGATGATATTGGCTGCCAGAAAAGCCAGCGCTATGGGCATGCCGACTGCCATCAGAAGCATGATTGTGCCTAATAGCAGGGCGAGCGCCTCAAACCATTCCATTATTCGTGTATCCCTGCTTCACCGCTATGCATCAGCTCGGAGCCAAAAACGAAACGGGAAAATTCAACGGCCATAAGACCAAATGAAAGCGGGAAAGCGATGCTTAGCAGCCAGCGCGGAAAGTAATAGGCGCGGGTGTCAAAATCGCCGCGCTCCAGATTGGTCAAAACCAGCTCTATCCCTTTCCATGCGAGAATTGCGCAAACCACAACGCAGGCTATAGCCACAGCGCGGCTAAGCAATTGGCGTGGCCCCTCTGACAAGGCGGATGTGAGTAGTTCGATATGCACATGCCCTTTCTCACGGACCAGCCAGGGCGCACCCAACATGGTCATGTATAGAAGTCCATACTCAGCCGAAGTGAAAAGCCATGCAAAAGGCTGAAGCCCAAAATTGCGCATCAAGACCGAAGCTATCACAGACACCATGATCCAGACCAATGTGAGACCCGAGACCGTGGCCATCGCGTATAGCAGTGTTTTATATGTGGTGTTGATCATAGATCGTCTTTCATGAACAACGCAGGCCCACCCAAAACAGTAGGCCTGCGAAAGGTCTTATTTTGCTCCATCGAGATCGTAGAACAGCTCAACCAAGCGATCATAGTTATTTGTGCCACCTGGCTGCCCAGACATAACCTCCTTCATACGCTCCAATGTTTTCTCTCGGGCCGCAGCAAGGTAATTGGCTTTGGCTTTGCCTTCGAGCGACACAACTTTCAAGCCAGCAGAATCAAGCGCGGCAAAGTCGTCATCCCGCTTGGCTCGCAATGCTTCAACGCTGTCTTTCTCGTGCTGGACTGCCACATCTTGAAGAATTTTCTTGGCCTCATCAGAAAGTGAATTCCACTTTTCGTTGTTCACAATCACACCAAGATCTGTCGAAAAGAAGCAGGGCTCTATGCGGTAGTTCAGAAACTCGTTCCACTTAAGATCAATCAGGCCAATCTGGGTCCAACCTGTCGCATCTACAACACCGCGCTGGAGCGCCGAGTAGACTTCACCAGTTGGCAAATCGATGACCTGCGCGCCAAGATAGTTGGTGAAGAATGCGTTATACACATTGTTACCACGCAGCTTCAGGCCATCGACTTCGAGGTTGCCTTCGGCGTCAAACGTGGGTTCTTCACGCGTCCAGAGATTATAGCAAACTCCACTATCAAACCAGCCAAGGTATTTAAGGCCCATTTTTTCCTGATGTATCTGGTCGATAAGTGCGGTGCCACCATTTTTACGCGTTTCAACCGCTGTCAGATTTGAGGACACCATAGCGTCTTTCTCTGGAAGAGCACCCCCGTAAAACGAACCGGGCGTGTAGACCATATCAACGATCCCGTCACGCACGGCGTCAGGTTGTTGGAACATGCCAATCGCTTCGGGCCCGCCTCGCACGTCAATTTGGATCACGCCCGCGCCCTTTGCATTCACCTTATCAACAAAGCTCAAAAAGCTCTTTGTGTAAATTAGAGTTTCAGGAAATGCGTGCACGGCCGAGATTGTCTCTTCAGCTTTGAGCGTGCCCGCCACGAGCGTGGCCCCGGCTAGAAGGCTCCCCAATAGTTTCATCTTCATCGTTTCTTTCTCCCTGTTTTGAGGCTTGCACCCCCATTGCCCGCGCAGATCGCGGCTTTTTCAATCCGCCCCGTTGGGCCAGGCCCAAGCGGTGGTTTGATGTCGAATGTTTTTGAACGCCGCAATTGCCACCCTATGATTGCGCGTAAGATCAATGTCGTCCCAGCCATTGATCAATTTCATTGCCCAACTGTCATCGATCAAGAAATTCGCCCCAACAGACCCAAGCTGAAGACTGCGAGTGCCAAGATCGATCTTGATGTCTAGAAAACTGCGTCCTAAGGCCTGCGCAAGCGTCTCGTAAGTAACTTCGTCAATCTGAGCAGGCAGAAGCCCGTTGTTCACAGCATTTGAGGCAAAGATATCGCCGAAGCTCGGAGCAATCACAGCCCGAATGCCTGCATCAACAAGCGCATAGACCGCCGCCTCGCGCGAGGACCCGCTGCCAAAATTACGGCCCACCATCAAAACGCTAGCTCCGTCATGCGCATTAAGCGGGAAATCAGCCTTTAAATCACCCGCATCGTCACGGCGCATGTCATGCATCAGATAGGGGCCATATCCTTGCACCCTTGGCACAGACATAAAGCGCGCAGGGATCAGTTGGTCTGTGTCTATATTGTCCTGCGGCAGGCTTACCGCTCTGCCCTTGTGTGTGTTCCAGCCAGCCATCAGACCCGTCCCTCAAGAAATATACGCACATCCGTCAGCGCTCCTGTTACCGCAGCAGCCGCGACCATCGCAGGACTCATCAGGTGCGTGCGCGCACCGCGCCCTTGGCGGCCCTTGAAATTACGGTTTGTTGAAGAAGCACATCGCTTTCCCTCACCAACAAGATCACCATTCATCCCAACGCACATCGAGCATCCAGAGGCGACCCAGCAAAGGCCTGCATCCGTGAAAATTCGGTCAAGCCCCTCAGCCTCAGCCTGAGCTTTGACCTGCGCCGAACCGGGAGACACGAAACCGGGTATTTTTGATGTACGCCCCTTAAGCACCAGAGCAGCCGCACGCAGATCCTCGATACGCCCGTTGGTGCAAGAGCCGATAAACACCTGATCAACAGCCGTGCCCTCAAGTTTTTGGCCGAACTTAAGCCCCATATACTCGAGTGCAGCACTTACAGCCTCAACCTTAGAAAGCGGCACATTAGATACCTCAGGCAATGAGGCCGTTATGGGCAACGCTTGCTCTGGACTTGTACCCCACGTAACAGTCGGCGCGATCTCAGCTGCATCAAGAACAACCTCACGGTCAAAGTGAGCGTCCTCATCGCTGGAAAGCCCGCACCAATACTCACAGGCCGCCTCCCAAGCCGCAACTTTAGGGGCAAAACGGCGACCCTGAATATATGCGAAGGTTGTCTCATCCGGCGCTATGATACCGAAGCGCGCGCCGCCTTCTATGGATAGGTTGCACAGTGTCATACGGCCCTCCATAGACAGCCCTCTGATCACGGTACCCGCATATTCCACTGCATGGCCCTGCGCCCCGTCCGTCCCAAGCTTGGCAATCCATCCAAGAGCAATATCTTTGGATGACACACCCGGCCCCAACGTGCCTTCAACTGTAATACGCATGGATTTTGGCTTACGCTGCCAGACTGTCTGGGTCGCAAGCACATGTGCCACCTCAGTAGCCCCAATACCAAAGGCTAACGCGCCAAAAGCATCATGGGTTGAGGTATGGCTATCGCCACAGTTTATAAGCAACCCCGGCAGCGTCAGACCCTCCTCAGGACCAACAACATGCACGATGCCCTGCCTCGGATCGTCCAGATCATAGATCCGCAGACTATTCCCAGAAGCATTATCACGCAGCGTATTTATCATACGCGATATCTCGGGATCAGCAATCTTTGAGCGTCCGCGCGTCGGTGCGTAATGGTCAACAATAGCGAAGGTCAGATCAGGCTCTGCAACAGTCAGTCCCCGTTCTTTGATCTTAGCAAAGGCATGATGCGAGCCTTCATGCACCAGATGGCGATCGACCCAAAGAAGCGATACGCCATCCTCACGCTGCAACACTTCATGCGCAGTCCAAAGCTTATCCAACATCGTGTGCGGGGCTGACATCAAGCGCCCCCCTCATCCTGACCAATCGCAGGCTCCCAGTGGCGCGCCGACCCCTGACCCACGCGCGTGAGAGGCATCTCGAGCCGAAACATATCGGGCCGGTAAAGTCCGGTCAGGTATTCAACACCGCTTCCGTTTAAGTCACGAACAACGCGACGCAGCGACAACAAAGCAGAACCAACCTCCACACCAAGAGCCTCAGCAACCTCAGGACCAGCAAGCGTCGCACTTACGGATTGGTGCGCTTCTTTGATCTTCACTCCACTGCGCTCCAAGAGCTGGAAAAGCGGCGTGGTGGCAAGGTCGTTCTCGGAATAGCTTTGTGCAATTTGAGCTGGCACATAAGTCGTCAGATGAGAAAACGGAACATTAGCGGCAAGCCGAACGCGTGTTGCAATTTGGACCTTCGTGTCTCGCTCAAACCCCATGGCTGAGGAAACGAAATCGGGGGCTCCACCGTAAGAAAAAGACAATAGCCGCGCTGTAGTCGTCTGACCCATCTCAACAAGCTGCGGCATGAGTGTGTTGAAGTTTATCGCGGCGCGCTGGCCGGAAGCGGAGCGCGCCCGCACTCTGGTACCACTGCCGGCACGTCGTTCGATCAGACCGCCTTGCGCCAGTGCTTCCAGCGCTCTACGCACTGTGACACGACTTACACCAAAGGCTTCCGCTAGCTTTTGCTCGCCCGGCAATGTCTCGCCATCTCGCAAGTCTCCAGCCGTAATCTGGTCTCGCACCGAGAGGTAAACGCGACGCGCTTTAACCCCTTCTGGCAATATCTGAACAGCTTCAGCCTGCATCCGTGATTCCCCAACTCTGCGAGAGCGAGCGTAGATGTGTTCCTTTTAAAAGCAAGGATTAGTATTCAATATATCCCAAAAAAAATTCTGGTAAGATACAATATATGTATTACAGATAATACAAATCAAGCAAAGGAGATGGCGATGCCTGTAGTTGAGCTGCACGTTTTGGAAGGATATAATCCAGAAGAAAAACAACGACTTGGACAGGCCTTGACAGACGCAGTGCGATTCGTAGTCCCAACAAATCCAGATCTGGTCACTATTATGATCCATGACATGCCAACCGAAAATTACTACCGCGGCCGCACCCAACGCACCCCAGCACCTGCACGTCCCGACCCTGAGCTGATCATCAAAACCTATCTTTCGAGAATGGAAGCGCGCGATTTAGCGAAAGCCAGGGCAATGTTGGACAAAAACTTCACAATGACCTTCCCGGGTACGAAGCCGATGACGTCACTTGAAGAGCTGATCGATTGGTCAAAGCCACGTTACAAATTTGTCACCAAAACATATGAGGGTTTTGATGCGATGCAGAGTACAGGAGATGCCTCCATAGTATACTGCCACGGCACGTTGCAAGGCGAGTACCATGATGAAAGCTCCTTTGAAGGCATCCGCTTTATTGACCGTTTTGAGGTGATTGACGGAAAAATCACCAAACAGGATGTTTGGAACGATATGGCCGAAGTGAGGGTAAATACATGAGCGAGATCGACCCCATAACGTTGTCTGTACTTGCAGGCAGGATGGAACAAATTGCCGATGAGATGGACGCGACACTGTTTCGAGCTGCCTTCAACCCCATCATCGCCGAGGCACATGACGCCAGCCATGGGCTATATCATGCAGTGTCTGGCGACACGTTAGTGCAAGGCAAATCGGGATTACCAATTTTCGTTGGCGTGATGTCTTTCGCGGTCAAAGCCGTGATAGAGAAAGCCGCCAAAGATGGCGATTTGGAAGATGGTGACATTTACATCTTCAACGATGCCCATATCGGCGGCACACACTTGTCAGACATGCGTTTGGTGCGCCCATATTATTGGGATGGAGAGCTTTTCTGTTATCTCGCCTCTGTCGGTCACTGGCATGATGTGGGTGGAGCAGTTCCTGGCAATTATAACCCTGCGGCCACAGATGTTTTCCAAGAAGCATTCAACCTGCCACCCGTAAAGCTCGCGCGCGCAGGTAAGGTAAACCAAGACATCATCGACATTCTGATGCGCAATACCCGCCTGCCACAATCGGCCATGGGCGACCTCAACGGCCAGTTGGGCGCGCTCGATCTTGGTGTGAAGCGAATGGACGAGCTACTTGATGAATATGGCAGCGACACGATCACGGCCGCACTTGAGGCGCTGGGCCACCGTGCTGAGGCGCTTACGCGCTCGGAGCTAACTGATCTGCCAGACGGTCGCTGGGAAGCAGAGGATTACCTTGATAACGATGGAATCATTGATGAGCCGCTCAAAATCAAGATTGCTCTTGAGATCAAGGGTGATACGATGCTTCTTGATTTTACAGGATCCGCCCCGCAATGCGCCGGTCCTGTAAACATTGCTCTACCGACAACTGTGGCAACAGCTTATGTTGCTATAAAACATGTTTTTCCCGCACTGCCCGCAAATGCTGGGGTCATGCGCCCGATAGAAGTGATTGTACCAGAAGGCAGCCTTTTGGCGGCCAAGTTCCCCGCACCAACGGGCGGTTACACAGAAACGATCTTACGTATGATCGACGTCGTTTTTTCAGCCTTTTCACAGGCTGCCCCCGAGCGGGTCGTTGCCAATGCGTACGGCACAATCAACGCGCTCTCCATTGCAGGCAAGCGCAAGAGCGGACAGCCTTGGGTCATGTTTTCCTTCTATGGTGGCGGGCATGGCGGCTCAATCGAAACAGACGGGCTAAACCACGGCAATGCGCCGATCTCAACGGCTACAATACCTCCAATGGAAATTTTGGAAGCTGCATATCCTGTGATGTTCCGGACTTGGGCGCTGCGCCCCGATAGCGCGGGTTCTGGAGCGCAGCGTGGTGGCGTCGGTGCAATCTATGAAATTGAAGTTCTTGAGGAGAATGGCGCAGAGGCATTTCTCTTCGGAGAGCGTGGCCGCTTTGCGCCTAAGGGGATCGCAGGTGGTGGTGATGCCGCGCTCAATAAGTTTCAATACGAGCAGGATGACGGATGGTACAGCCCCCCACTTGCCTCAAAAATGCGCGGTATCAAGCTAAAAGCAGGCCAAGCTGTACGCCTCGAAACGCCAGGAGGCGGAGGCTACGGAAAAGCGACTGAGCGCAACCAGGCGGCCATTGCCCGAGATGTAGCGCGCGGATTGGTGAGCGAAGCCGAGGCGGATTTCGCTTACGGAACAGACTGGCGGGAGGGCACAGCATGAGCAGCCGTATGATTGGTGTCGATGTTGGCGGAACATTTACGGATGTTTTCGTTCTTAATGAAGCAGAAGGCACAGCAAGTGTCGCCAAAGTTCCCACCACGCGGCCAGATCAATCGGATGGGTTTTTGGACGGGATCAGACGCGAGGTCAGTGATCTTTCTGAAATTACAGTTGTTGTTCACGGCACAACCGCAGGGACCAACGCGCTCTTGGAGCGCAAGGGAGCGAAGACTGGGGTAATCTGTACGCAAGGCTTGCGTGATGTGCTAGAGATGCGTCGCCGAGATCGCCCCCGAACATGGGGTCTACGCGGAGATTTCGAGCCCGTGGTTGACCGCAGCAACCGCCTTGAAGTGCCCGAGCGCACGCTGGCGGACGGCACGGTGCGTACCCCTATTGATCTTGATGCTGTGCGCGCCGCTGCCAAAATCCTGCAAGCCAATGGGTGCAAAGGCGTGGCTATCCTGTTTGCCAATTCCTATGCCAACACCGAAAACGAAGATGCTGCAGTCGCTGTACTCCGGGAAGTTTGGCATAATGAGCACGTATCTGCATCGTCCGAAATCTTACCGGAGATACGCGAGTTTGAGCGGTTTTCGACCACGGCCCTTAATGCGTACCTACAACC
>Ga0115008_10004721_pt1 | contig 11311 bp, 8 predicted proteins | sample FraStrMetagenome_FD_87164 | JGI IMG/M metagenome (GOLD analysis project Ga0115008, IMG submission 87164) | Marine eukaryotic phytoplankton communities from Arctic Ocean - Fram Strait ARC3M Metagenome | ecosystem: Environmental > Aquatic > Marine > Oceanic | place: Fram Strait | collected 2012-06-18
CATAATCGAGCCTCTGTATACTGCGGATACATCGAACTCCAAAACCAAATATCATTTAATGAGCCCGATCCACTTCGAACATAGATATCGGATGTAGAAATACTTTTGATCAATTTTTTGCTGGCCCCAAAAGGCAATAACATTAATCCTGTGGACTTATAAATTTTGGCCACTAGCAGACAAAACTCACAACAAAACCATGAGTATGCAAGGTACAGCATTGTTAGCTTTAGACGATGAGTTCCTACAAGAAATATTTTTATTAATATGTTGCCATAATTATTCACTATACCACTCAGTGAGCGTACGTCATGACCACCTTCACAAGGTGGCGCATAAGTCGATATAGTTGTCACTTCGCTACCAGGGATAGATGAGAGCTTTCTATAAACATTCTCAGCCATCGCATCGTCACCGATATTTTTATGACCGAAATTATGCGCATGAAGTATTTTTTTATTCATCATTTAACACTCTTTTGAAGCTTTATTAGCTTTATCTATTTTTATACGAATCTGTTGCCTATAAACGTCTTCATCACCCTTTTGAATTTCACTAATATCAGCTAGCAGAGAGGTCATCTCAAGATATAACTGCTGATTCACACATTGTGAAGAAGCCAACTGATCGGCAGAATTCTGAAGAGCTTGATAATATCCTGCATCTATTATTGCCTGATGAAATGCTACCCAACTGACTGTATTTAATATGCCGTCACTTGTTGGGTAACTAAACATATGGTCGCGATAACGCCCATCGAAATCGGACCAAACTGAACCTCGACTATCTTGATAGGCATAAAGCATAGCGCCATCAAAATTATTTTTTAATAAATTCAAACCATAATTAAACCGAATTGATGCAGGATCGATTACACCAACCTGAGGATTCGCATAAGAAAACACTACGCCCCCATCTTTACGTATTTTTGCGATGGCACCTTCGTTTAAATCATAAGCGAGTACATATGTTGTATTAGCCAATATTTTTGATGAGAAATTCTCCACCCTACCAGTAACAAATACTTCGAAACCATAACGATCAAATACCTCATGCATTGCCATTCGGGTTTTTACCTGATCGCCACGAGGCTCGTCATCAATCATAAAGACGGCAGGCAAATCATCCAATATTTTTTTTATTTTCTTTAACGCTTTATCCAGCGCTTCTATATTGCCACTTTTCACCAATCTTATTATTTTTGTATCTGTAAAATAAAATTTTTCATTGCTCGGCAAATATTGCTGACGATAGTTCATGTATTCACTAAAATCTCTCCCGGGCCTAACTGATTGATAAATGACCGGGTTAACATAAGAAGCACTAGCAATATGCTTAAACTCATGACTTAGTTGACTTGCCGTCTTTCTCTCAGAAGAAACCGTATTACCTAAGGAATCTAACAACCCTCTATAAAAAACGCTATATTCAAGTGATGGTCTAATAATTTTATAAGGCTTTATGGTTAGCATGATGGGTATCTGAGCGTCACCACCTGTGCTCATCATAGTTAATTGTAGATGTTTATTTTCGGGAGCAGCTTGGCCATCTATCTTAAATGTCATTAATAGTTTTTTTTTCTCCCCAGCCTTTAAATCACGACTAAGAAGTACTTCACTATCTGCTATATAATATTTATCCGCATTCATACGAATACGTCCATCTTTTCCTTGAGGAAATTTCTCTAGCTCCCCTCCACTTAAATATTTTGTTTTACCAGCAACTCTAAATCGAATACTATTTTTTTTGTTATGCTTTTCTATATTAATCAGACCAGGATCGTTTACCAACAACTCCTCAACTAATATACGCCCACGCCCATGGTGTATGGATCTTTTTACATTACTATCCTTATACCAAGCAAGTAAATGTTTTAAGTCAACCGATACATCACTTTCATCATTCACATCACTCATTGAAAAATGATACGACTGATCGCTTTCAGTACTATTTTCATACTCAAGCCAGTAATACACCGTTTCGCCCTGCAGAGCCTCAATCACAACAGGATCAAACGCCATTTTAGTAGCTAAATTTATGCGTATATTTTCTTCCTGTTCAGCTGATACTGCATGGAGTGCAGAGCAAAAAAAAATGACAAAAAAAAATATCCGCCTCAACGGATAACTCCACGCGTATCAATGACCACCTTTTCGCCCAATTCAGCCGCACTTAATTTTTTAAAGCTTTTATGATCCACTAACAATAAAATAATATCCGCCTGCTTAATCGCCATCTCTAAAGAGCAAAGTTCAAAATCTTTATGCGCTTTAAGATTCGGCTCGCAAACCATAAGCTGACCAATATTTTCTTCCTGTAGATTTTTCACTATATCTGAAGCCGGAGATTCCCTAAGGTCATCAACATCAGCTTTAAATGCTAAACCTAGACAGGCAATAACAGGACTCTTGAACTTATCAGCGCATCGTTTTACTCGCTCTATAACCCATCCTGGCTTTGCATCATTCACCTCACGAGCCGTCCTAATTAAATTTGAGCACTCCGGAGAACGATCAACAATAAACCATGGATCCACTGCAATACAATGACCACCGACACCTGGGCCCGGCTGTAAAATATTAACCCTTGGATGCCTATTCGCTAACTCGATAACCTCCCAAGTATTAATTGTCTCCGTTTCACAAACCATCGATAACTCATTGGCAAAAGCGATCTGAACATCGCGAGAAGAGTTTTCTGTAAGCTTAACCATTTCCGCAGTTTTTGCAGTTGTCGGTAAAACCGCGCCACGAACAAACCGCTCATAAAATTCGACAGTCACAGCCGTTGATTCTTCGTTAATGCCGCCAACAACACGATCATTCTCAACCAGCTCTATCAGAATTCGCCCAGGTAATACGCGTTCAGGGCAATGTGCCACATAAACGTCCTCACCTACAGCGTGACCATCCTGCTTTAATATCGTGGCAACCACTTCATCCGTTGTCCCAACAGGACTTGTTGATTCCAAGATCACCAAGTTCCCCGGTTTGATATAAGGAGATAATTTTTTAGTGGCTGCTTCTATATAAGAAAGATCAGGTTTTTTACCAGAAATATGATCGGGGCCACCGTCTTTAAAGGGTGTTGGCACTGCAATAATAAACACATCGGCCTCAACGGGCTCTAAACTTGCCGAGAGGTTGCCTGAGTGAACTGCAGATTTTACTAATATATCGAGGTCGGGCTCGACAATATGAATTTCGCCTTTGTTAATGGTATCTATTACTTTCCTAGAAACATCAACGCCGGTGACAGAAAAACCTTTTGTCGCCAATAAAGAAGCGGTTGGCAAGCCAATATAGCCTAAGCCTATTACACAAATTTTTTGATACTCACTGACATTTTTCATTAGCTATCTCAAATAGAATTAAATTTTAAAATAATTTCGATACCACTCAACAAACCGTTTCACTCCAACTTCAATGGGGATATCGGGTTTATAACCAGCATCAGCAATTAAATTACTCACATCGGCATAGGTGTCTTTTACATCACCTGGCTGCATTGGCAGCATGTTCTTTTGGGCTTCTGTTCCTAAGCATTCCTCTAATACTTCAATATAACGCATCAAAGGCTGCGGACTGTTACTACCAATATTATAAATTCGATAAGGCGCTCCAGCGAGTGATGGGTCTGGCTGCTTAGCATCCCAGCTGTCAGAGGCTTGCGCAGGATTACCTAATGTTCTAACAATGCCTTCAACAATATCATCTATGTAGGTAAAGTCACGTGACTGCTCACCATAACCATAAACATCGATAGGCTCACCTGCTAATATTTTCTGGGTGAACTTAAAGAGCGCCATATCAGGCCGGCCCCATGGACCATAAACGGTAAAAAATCGTAGGCCCGTTACCGGCACTTGGAACAAATGCGCATAAGCATGCGCCATTAACTCATTCGCTTTTTTCGTGGCCGCATAAAGACTAACAGGATGGTTAGTGCCTACATGCTCAGAAAATGGCATGGTCTGATTAGCGCCATAAACAGAACTCGTAGACGCATAAACTAAATGCTCGACAGGATAATCACGACAAGCTTCTAAAATATTTAAAAAGCCATGCATATTTGCATCAATATAGGCAGAGGGATTGTCGAGCGAATAACGAACACCCGCTTGTGCCGCCAAATGCATAACGCGATCAATAGACTCACGCTTAAACACATCCATAACTGCTGGCTTATCAGCAACATCAATTTCGTACAACGTAAAGGCGTCTAATGCCAACGCGCGAGCGACACGCGCACGCTTTAAATTTACATCGTAATAATCATTAAAATTATCAATACCAATAACCTTATGGCCATCAGCAAGTAACCGTAAAGATAATGCAGAACCAATAAAACCTGCGGCACCTGTCACTAAAATATTCATAGTTGTCTAACGTCCCACGGCAGAATAATCAAAACCCGCCGCTTCAACTGCGTGCCGCTCATAGACATTTCTCAGATCAATAAACGCATTACCGCGCATTTTATTTTTCAATTCAGTTAGGTTGAGACTACGATATTCATTCCACTCAGTCATGATAACCAAGGCATCAGCATCCGTAATTGCATCATTGATATCATCAACATATTGCACTGCATCAGGGAGTTCATGTCTTGCTTCTTTCACACCTTTCGGATCATGCGCTTTGACGATCGCGCCCTTATCCAATAAAGGCGGGATAATTGATAGTGATGGAGAGTCACGCATATCATCAGTTTCAGGCTTAAAGGTTAGACCGAGAATAGCGATAGTTTTTCCAGAGACATCGCCCAGAGCAGTACGAATTTTTTTCACCATTCTGGCTTTTTGCGCTGCGTTTACTTCAACAACACTTTCAACAATACGTGATGGCACATCATTTTCTTGCGCAATACGAATTAACGCCAAGGTATCTTTAGGGAAACACGAACCACCGTAACCTGGCCCTGGATGTAAGAATTTTTTCCCGATACGGGCGTCAAGCCCCATACCTTTTGCAACATCATGTACATCAGCGCCCACTGCTTCACAGAGATTAGCTATTTCATTAATAAAGCTAATTTTTGTCGCTAAAAAAGCGTTCGCGGCATATTTTGTTAATTCAGCACTTTCCCAATTAGTCACCAAGATAGGCGCTTCTATTAAATTGATAGGTCGATACAATTCTCTTAATATTACTTCAGCGCGCGAATCTTCAATACCTAAAACCACACGATCAGGACGCATAAAGTCACCTATTGCGGCACCTTCGCGTAAAAATTCTGGATTAGACGCGACTGAAAAAACAGCCTCGGGGTTAGCCTCTGCAATTAATCGGGAAACTTGGCTGGCCGTACCCACCGGTACTGTCGATTTATTAACGATAACGGTATAACCATCAAGGTGCTGACCAATTTGTTTTGCCGCCTCATAGACATACTTTAAGTCAGCATGGCCATCACCACGCCGGGTTGGTGTACCAACAGCGATAAAAATAATATCAGCTTTAGGCACTTCTGAGGCTAAGTCTGTAGAAAAACTCAGTCGCCCAGCATCTACATTCTTTTTTACCAGCTCATCGAGCCCTGGCTCATAAATAGGCATCACGCCATTTTTAAGCGCATCAATTTTTTCTTGCACAACATCCACACAGGTTACGCTTGCACCAAACTCAGCAAAACATGAGCCCGAAACAAGACCAACGTATCCAGCACCAATCATTACAACTTTCATAGCTTCTTTTTTTCCTTAATTTGATCGTCACTAAAGAACTGTATCATCTGTCAGTTCTGCGCCTTTTGGCGCGCTAGGTTTATAATCTTCAAGCGCTGATGCCAAATCAAGACCTACAGCATCAAGCACACGCTCTCGAACTAACTTTAGTTGCTCTTCATTATTGGTAAAACGATTGACACCGCCAATCGCTCTTCCACGAACAACTTCTAATGCTATTGTATGATTAATAGTTTGCAGACCCATTGCATAAGCATGCACTAACGCAAAATCACACAGCGTATTAATTAAACGTGGCACGCCACCACTAAAATAAAATATAACGGCTATCGCTACTGAATCAAATATGTGCGATGCAGCCTCAACGCTATCATCTTTACTCGCGGTAGCTAGTCGATGACGAATGTAATTTGCGGTGTCCTGCCAGCCCAGAGGCTCTATATGATATTCAACCGAAACACGTTGCGCCATCTGAGCCAGTTCTGGGGCTCTTAAAATATCACGCAACTCGGGCTGACCGACTAAAACGATTTGTAAAAACTGCTCTCCATCAGCATTGATATTGGTATAGAGACGTAACTCTTCCAACGTCTCTTTATTCATATTCTGCGCTTCATCGACAATTAATACGGCACGCTTACCGTTTGCCCATTCATTAATAAGATAATCTTGCACATCACGAAACAAGGTAACTTTATCTTTATTTTCATGGGCAACACCAAACGCCAAAGCTACCCACTGCGTCAAATCACCCAATGATGCATGCGTATTATTAATTAACCCAATCGCCAATTCACTTTGATCAATTTCGCTCAATAAATGCCGAATAAGTGTTGTCTTGCCACTGCCCACTTCGCCAGTAATGACCGTTAGTCCGCTCTGCTCATGCAGACCGTATTCTAATAAACTGTAGGCGACTTTATGCTTATCTGAAAAATGCAGAAATTTAGGATCAGGGATTAAACTGAAAGGCTTTGCTTTTAATCCGAAGTGTTGACGATACATAATATTTACGCTCGCCTAATTATAAGTATTTAACTTTATTAAGTACAGATCCAATAATATTACAGCCATCCAGTAACTGATAAGCACGCTCAATCTCTTTTTTCTTGGTGCCACCCTCCTCAATAACCATAAGGGTCGCGTCACAGCCCGGCGCAAAAACAAGCGCATCATCATGGCTAAGTACAGATGGTAGATCAAAAATAATTAATCGACCAGGATAACGAGCAACTAACTCATCTTTAACGGTTTTCATTTCTGGAGAGCTAAGAATTTCAGAAGTAAAAGCGCCTTGAGGCGTGCCAGGCAATAACACTAATCGCTCAAAACCTGGATGAATGAGTATATTTTCCAAACTCTGAGTACCATTAATATAATCAACAATTCCATACTCAACATCATCCACACCAAGACAACTCGCAATACCCGGCTGGCGCAAATCGAGATCTACCAACAAAACGGTTTGGTTAACCTCCAACGATAAACTTATAGCAAGGTTCATTGCTGTCAGCGTTCGACCACCACCGCTATTAGGACTGGTAATCGCTAAGGTCTGCCAATTATTTTTGCGAAATTTATTGAGTATCTGACCACGCAACTGACGATAAGGCTCAGAACGCTTATCATGAGCAAATCCAGCAATAATACGACGATCCTTTAATTCATCATCCTCTAATTTTACCGTTCGCGTTTGCGAATAATTAACTCGAATAGATGAACTACTGTCTGATGATTTTTTTTGCTGTATTGGCTGCTCTATTGGAGCTTGATTTTTTTCACCTGATGAAAGACTGCCCTCGGCAGACTCACCTACCGAGCCTTGCCCTGAACCAATATTACCTTGGCGTTCGCGTCTTGCTTTCTCTATCGCTTCTTGTATTCTTTCCATCACGCTCTCGCTTTAATAAATTCGTTCTGCTTAAAAATCAAAAAAATTTTCGACAACCTAGTTATATACCTAACTTTCTCATCAATATATACCAGGTAACATCCAGCGGCTTAATAAACAGATGAAATAGGAGCAGCAAAAACATCCCAACAAGCATCATACCGAAGAGTAATAAAACTCGCTTACGATTATGCTTACCTTCCTCTTCTTTTGTTTCCATATAACCAATAACAGCTAATGGTGCAACGCCCGTTAACGCTGCTACTTCTGTTGCACCAAAAACTGCGGCCGACATAGTTTCTTGTAAAATGACCACCCCTAGGCCCGCACCCAAACCTAAAATCACGGAAAGAAAAACCATCGCTGTTCTATTTGGGCTTACTGGATCTATTGGTAATTCAGGAGGCTGGATCAACGTAAAACGCTCGCCTTTTTGTTCCGACTCTAAACTCTGAGCAAGGTCTGCAGACATTTTTTTAGCCCGAATTTCCTGATATTTTATTCGTGTATTTTGGTAATCTCTCAATAAATATTGGTACTCTTTCTCTATCTGCGGTGCTCGAGAAAGATAACCTTCATAGCGCTCTACTTTTTCTCTCAACGCTTTAACCATTTCAGTATTATTACGAATATCTTCATTAGTCGAACTTAGACTAGAGCGTAAAACTAAATAGGCTGGATTATCAGGCGTCACTTCAGCCTCCACCTCAACCGCATCGACAAGACTCGCCTCCAAACTACTTATAACTCTTTTTGACTGTAATATTTCTGAATGATCGGGTTTATACTTACTCTCAAGCTGGGCCAGAATATCTCGCTCGTTCGATAGTTGCTTTGCCATATCATTCTGCTGATTTAATACATTCCCACCCTCGAGTAAGTTATTTATTTCTCGACGGATGCGAAGTAAAGAAGGGTGCTCTGGCTGATATACCGATTCGAATTGTCGGCGTTGACTCTGCAGTGCTTTTAATCGATCAGATTCACCCAACACCATTTGACCGTTCGATAACATCGTTGGCGCACTCGGGCTAATTTGCAATAAGTCTGCATCTAATTGTATTTTTCTTTTGTGTAATTCTTTTATTCTAAAGTCCAGACTATCAATCTGTAACTGAGTTCGCTCAACCACACTGAAATTAAATTGATTTTGCTCTGGAAGCGCACCTTTATTTTGCTCCTTAAATAAAGCTACTTTTTCGTCAAGTTCTTCTAGCTGAGTAGATAACAGATCGGATTCCGCAGTTAAAAAATCAGACGTACTTTTAGTTTGCGCCGTACGATCTTTAAGGTTCTCATCAAGATATAATGTGGTTATCTCATTAGTAATTTTTTGTACTTTACTCGGATTTTCGCCATCAAAGGATAAACTAAAAGCGATAATTGCTTGCGAGGGACGACCGCTGCGAGGATCAACTACCTCTGCACTAATCGGCCTTATCGATACCGCACGACGAAAATCTTCTGCAATCTCAGTTCGCGTTATACGCTCCAATTCACGCTCCGTATAGAGTCCAAATTCTTCGACAATACCAATGATATTTCCGATAGTCATAATGCGCTGTTTAATTTCTTCAATTCGCTGCTGAGCATAACTCGTAATCGTTGTACGAACTAAATCTGCTGGAATATCTTGCTGCTCAATAAGAATAATCGCTTGTGAACGATATGTTTTGGGCCACAAAAGAGTACTTATAATAATAATCATCATAACCGTAAGGGCAGTTATCACAAGCACACGCTTACGTCGACGGATGACATTAATATAGTCGCCAATCGATCGAGTATTTTCATCACTATCTAGCATTTCTGCTTGATTATTCATAACTATTTTAAAATCCTATTAAACATTTAAATTTCATTATTTAATTTTTTTCTAACTTTTACTTAATATCGTTGACAGCCCGTCATCGCTATAAATAACCACTCACTACTCAAGGTGACTAACGCGACCAACTTACTTTATTAGGATGCCATCTAACACTAAACACAACTTCATTGCCGAGACTATGCGCAGCCTGTCGTGCAAGGCTAAGATATTTAAGTCTATAAACCGATATTAATGACCAATCAGTAAAAAAATCGAAGGTATAGCTAAATTTTGCAGATGCTATGTCTCGGTCGTAAAACTCAGCATCAGAAAAACCAGAATTCTCCTGTCGATACCATTCAATGCTAGCGTTCACTGCATGGTATCTGTTCAATCTATACTGTGTGTCCAAAGCGACTTTAGTGTTCAGTGATAACCGACTATTACTATTAACACTTTGATTACGCGATGCACTTAACGTTGACAGTAGTTGCTCACCCGAATATCTTAGACTCGCTTGATAAACATCCCCGTCATCGTCATCACTCTCACTCTCGATACGCGGTCCTTCACCACCACTCTGAGAGGGTAAATTGATGTAGACTCTCTCTAATTCCGACTTAACAGATGACTCACCGTAAAGAAAATCTAACGTTAACCGTTCCGTCCAAGCGTAATAAACTCCTACTTTTAAACCTACAGTCGCCTGTTGGTTATTTTCCTTAAATTTTTCAGCACATGACCGCGGAGCACCACAAAATCTAATTGTTACATTCTCAATTAACGCCTCTTCTTTACTTTTAGGCAGATTTAAGGCTTTAACTTCATCTAAAAAATCTATAAATAGGGGGCTAATACCGAAACTGTCTCTACCAACTGGATCAAAGAAGCTATACGTGACACTCGTCTGAAAACGAATACGATCCGTTAAAAAATACTGCCATAATAAATTGCTTTGCTCATAACGATAATCGTCACGAAAAATTGATTCATAATCTACGTATGTTAAGTTTGCGCTTACTGCTAATAGATTTTTTTCATTAAGTTGTCGATTCCAATTAGCGTTAACGTTTTGAGATAAAACCTGAGTATCTATTTGGTTTTCGATACCAAAAACTTGCTCCGTGTCTTCGTATGAGCTTATAGAGTCTCGATCATAGATGCCGCCAAAACCCCAAGAGCCTCTTTCATTACTTCTTGTATAATCAAAGTTACCTCGCTGGTCAAAGGTACTGTATGACTTAATATTGTAGTTATTAGCTTCAAGTAAAACGTCCCCAGTCAATCTAGATATCTCTGTCATTCGAGACAAATCCAAACTCAACGCTCCAGTAACACCGTACCGCTCAACTTTTTTGGTAGCCGATAAACCAGAATTATCAGCAAAATAGCTTCTTAAATTGACCGCCCTGCCTAATGAATACTCACTGGCTGATACCGTGGCACTCACGACAAACAAACAAAAAACTAGCCCTTTAGGGTTGAATGCCGGCACTCGAATAATCATGATTTTCTTCAATTATCCCTATTACGGTACTAACACTATATCGCCACTTCTTAGCAGGATATTAGTATCAAGTTTATCCCCATCTTTCACCTGACCATATTTAAATTTAATCGACCTCTGCCTGCCGCTATCATCACGTCGCAACACTTTAACTTTATTTTCAGCAGCAAAACTATTTAATCCGCCCGCAAATGCTAGCGCTTGAGTGACATCCATAGGACCATTAAGCGGGAATGCACCGGGCCGACCTACTTTACCCAATACATAAATCAAACTCCCATTATTAGCGAGTATAGAAACCACAACCGTTGGCTCATCTTTTAAATAACGTGATAAACCTTTGGCGATCGATGCTTGTAATTCCACAATCGTTTTTTTACTTGCGCGTATCTCACCAATAACAGGAATGCTTACAAA
>Ga0115008_10004722_pt1 | contig 11311 bp, 7 predicted proteins | sample FraStrMetagenome_FD_87164 | JGI IMG/M metagenome (GOLD analysis project Ga0115008, IMG submission 87164) | Marine eukaryotic phytoplankton communities from Arctic Ocean - Fram Strait ARC3M Metagenome | ecosystem: Environmental > Aquatic > Marine > Oceanic | place: Fram Strait | collected 2012-06-18
ACAACTCGATAATGTGTTTCACCACTTCGAACTCGGGCAACAGCGGCGTTTACATCCTCAAAGCTAAATGGCTCTACAACGGCTTTAATATCATGCTTCACTACAAACTCTAACATTTTTGCGATGGTTGCAGGGCTACCCACTGCAGAACCGGATACTGATCTCTGGGCTGAAATTAATGAGAATACATTAATATCTAAGGGCTCTAAAACGGCACCCACAAAATGTAAGCGACCTTTAGGCTTTAATGTATTCAGATAAAGACTCCAATCCAACTTAACATTAACAGTTGAAATAATAAGATCAAAATTCGCTGCCGCTCCGGAAATTTCATCGGCATTACGAGAGTCCAAAGTATGATGCGCCCCCAAAGCGAGCGCTTCTTGCTTTTTACTTTCACTCGAAGTGAACGCTGTCACTTCACAGCCCCAAGCATTTAAAAACTGCAAAGCTAAATGACCCAAACCACCAATACCTATAACAGCAACTTTATCGCCGGCTTTAATATCAAACTCAAGTAACGGCGTAAATACCGTAACGCCCGCACAAAATAACGGCCCCGCTAACGCTAAATCTATGCCGTCAGGAATGGCAACCACACTGTTCGCAGCCGCTCTTACTTTGTCTGCAAAGCCGCCGTGATGCCCCATAATAGTCGGTTGCGCGCCGGCACATAAATTATTATCGCCGCTGTCACAACAAGCACAGCTATTACAGTAACCTGCATGCCATCCTAAGCCGACAGACTGACCGACTTTAAGATGACTAACACCACTGCCAATACTAGCAACTTTTCCAACCACTTCATGGCCAGGCACAAGAGGATATTGCATCTGTCCCCACTCGCTATCAATAACACTTAAGTCGCTATGACAAATACCGCAGTAGTGAATATCTATTTCAACTTCGTTAGCCTGCAATTCACCTGGGTCATACTCAAACGGTTTCAGTTCACCTTTGGCTTCAAATGCAGCGTAAGCTTTAATCATTGAAATTATTCCTGTGGCTAACATAGATAATAAAAAATCGAACTACAGTCTATCAGCAAATGAAATCACTCAGACATAAAAAAACCGCAATAAACTTATATCGTTTATTGCGGTTTAGACCAAACTATTAATTACTGACTACTGAAATACTCGAACATAATCGACAACCATTGTCTGAGGCAGATTACTATTATCGACTGCACCGCCTAAAGTACCACCCACAGCAATATTAAATAAGAAGAAAAAGTCCTCTCTAAATTCACTCATAAATGAAGGCGAAGTATACAATACATAAAATGGAGAGGTAGCGTCATCTAAATACCACTCGATGCTAGTAGCATCCCAAATGATGCTATAAACATGGAATTCATCAGCCAACTCACCGGATGATAAATTCGTACTACCGCCGCTATATTGATGACCTGGAACATCCCAGTTTTCGTTATACCAATGCGCCGTACCTAGTGTTGTCGAGTTTTGGCCGCCAATCATTTCCATAATGTCGATTTCGCCACTTCTCGGCCAACTCACGCTAGAAATACTTTCTCCCAACATCCATAACGCAGGCCATAAGCCGTTACCGCGTGGAAGCTTTGCTCGGATATCTATTCGACCATATTTAAAGAATTGCTTGCCTTGGGTTTTAATGCGCGATGACGTATAGCTTCGGCCAGCAATATTTTCTTCTTTGGCTTCAATAGTCAGATGCCCATTAGCAACTGTGGTATTTTCAGCGCGATAGTATTGCAACTCGTTGTTACCCCAACCACAAAGATTAGGACAGCCCGAACCAATTTCATGCGTCCAATCGGCAGTATTTAATTCCGTACCTGAAAACTCATCACTCCAAACTAATGAATAACCCTGGTAAGACGTTGGTGCGTCGTAACCACCAATAAAGGAAATATCACAACCGTTAATTTTGACCGCTGTATCTGGAAGCGTATCAGGGCACTGATCAACACTATCATCAACACCATCACTATCACTATCTGCAGTGATAGCTAACGAGCCATACACTTCCATTTCATAAATAGAATAGCCATAAACATTCTCGGCTGGACGACTTAGACCATTCATCCGCACATATTGATAGGTACCGGTTACAGCCGTGGTGTCAGTGCGAGGCTCGAAAGTACCGCCCGAGAAACTCGATAAAATTGTCCAATTAAAATTGTCATTGGAGCCTTCGATGTTATAGGTAGCCGCATTAGCCGTTTCCCAATGAATAATTACCTGACTTAAACTAACAGGTGTCGCTAAATCTAACGTTAAAATAGATGGGTCTTGATTAAAAGCCGACTCCCATCGCGTAATCATATTCCCATCTACCGCCGCACTGGCACTACCTGACGGACCAGAAGAGCTTGCTATTGCCTGAGCCGGTATTTGTTTAATAAAAGTATCAATATTAGTGATGCCTTCCACTAACTGGATACGCACGGGCGAGCCGGCTAAGACGGTAGCAGGCATCAATAAAATAATGCTAAACAAAAGCGTTCTAATAGATAGTATATTCATTCTTATTTATTCAAACGTTTGCGAGTTAATGGTAAACCAACCGCGGTTAACAATAGGGCGAGTAAACCAAAGCCAAAAGCAGGCACCGCAGGAATAGACTCTTCATACACTTCGTCACCAAAAGGCGTTGCATCACAAACGTCACCCGTGCCATCGCTATCACTATCTAGTTGATCTGTGTTGGCATCTGCTGGACAGTTGTCAGAGTTGTTATCAACACCATCTGAATCAGTATCACCATTCGGGGTACTGTCACAGGCATCACCTGCACCATCGTTATCGGTATCTGTTTGATCAGCATTTGGAATCGCAGGGCAATTGTCCGTGCTGTTATCAAAGCCATCAGAATCATCATCGCCGTTCGGAGTGCTATCACAAGCATTACCAGTGCCATCGTTATCGGTATCGGCTTGATCCGCATTAGCAACAGCTGGGCAGTTGTCATTGGAATCGGCAACACCATCAAAGTCAGCATCATTTGGCGTGCTTGGCGTTGAATTGGCAACCTGTGGATCACTACCAAAGGCAACTTCGAGTAAATCAGTGACTCCATCACCATCAGAATCAACACCATCGGGATCTGGTGAAGGAACAGTACTACCCACTTGGCCTTGTGCTGATGCTGCGGCCCCGGTCAATACAATCTCTAACGGAACGGTGATATCTAAGCTAATTGGCGAACCCGCGGCGGTGCCATCAACCGTTAAATCAATATCGCCTGTCGCACCAACCAAGCCAAGACTTGTGTCAAAATTAATAACCGCTAAATTACTACCGCCGCCGGAAACCGTCTCGGGAGTAATCGCTGTAGTAACAGAGGAAATAAAATAAGGCAGTGAGTTAGTGTTGCTTACACTAATAGAATGAAAAACCGCATTTGGATTGTCGTTCACTAATAACACATAGATAGTGTTATTTAGCGAAACAGCCTCAACATCGTATGCTGAAACTGGAGTAGTAATAGCAACGTAAAAAGGGATTAAACAGCCCATTAATGTTGTTAGATTAATTCTCTTCATACTATGAATTCCGCGTTTATAATTATTGAACTAATGCGATTATTTTTATCTTTGCAGTAATGCAATTACATTTAGACTTATGGTGTTAATTGTATTGTTATACGACTCATATTCAAATAAAGATCTGATTGTTTATTAGCCTATCATACCTTTGATTAATTGCCGCTAAAAAGCGCTAAGTTGGCGTTATTTTAAGTTTAAATCGACAATAAAATCTGGCTCTTTCTAAGATAATAGCAACAGCTCAGAAATACACCAAATAAAATATTCAGTTACTTGCAATTAGTAAAAAAGATAATAAAAACAATAGCATAGAATAAGTCTTACGTTAAGCGTTAGATTTATTGAGAGCATGCCTGCAATCTAACATAATGATCACTTCTTAAATAACTCATAATAATCAATAACATAGAATAAATAATCGCTGAATTTAACTGCCAAAACAGAACCAGACTCCACATTAAAAACCTAATGCAGTGACTGCTTTTTAAAGCTCAATTGGCCACTAATCTCACTAACATTACCACCCTCCTCGGTGACCAAGTTCACCATAATCGTATCACCGGCGCTAAAATCACCTGCCAGTAAATGCTGAGCTAAAGGATTCTCTATGCGCTGCTGAATCACTCGCTTCAAAGGTCTCGCACCGTATACAGGATCAAAACCCGCCTCAACAATCATTGCTAAGGCTTGATCATCTAATTGTAGGGTCAGCTCTCGCTCAGCTAAGCGTGCATGCAATTGCTGTAACTGAATATTCGCAATACCACTAATATGCTCACGACCCAGAGGATGAAACACCACAGTCTCATCAATTCGATTAATAAATTCTGGCCTGAAGTGCGCCGACACCACATCCATAACCGCCGATTTCATAGCCCCATAACGGCTCTCGGTTAACATCGAGTCTTCACCGACTAAGCCTTCTTGCTGCGGTAAACCAAAATCAACCGCATCATAGGATTTGTCACTGGCAATATGCTGAATTACGTCCGAGCCTAAATTTGAGGTCATCACGATGACGGTGTTTTTAAAATCTACCGTCCGCCCCTGACTATCGGTTAGACGACCATCATCAAGTACCTGCAATAAAATGTTAAAGACATCCGGATGCGCTTTTTCAATTTCATCGAGTAACAATAAAGAATAAGGGCGACGGCGAATGGCTTCGGTTAAATAGCCGCCTTCATCGTAGCCCACATAACCCGGAGGCGCGCCAATTAAGCGTGACACCGAATGCTTTTCCATAAATTCCGACATATCTAAACGAACCAATGACGATTCGCTATCGAACAAAAAGCTCGCTAAGGATTTGCATAACTCGGTTTTACCCACGCCTGTAGGCCCAAGAAACAAAAAAGAACCGTTAGGTTTATTAGGATCAGATAATCCTGCACGCGAACGTCTAACTGCATCGGATACCGCTTTAACCGCTTCATCTTGACCGACAACGCGATGATGTAATTCAGCTTCCATACGCAGCAGTTTATCTTTGTCGCCTTCAAGCATTTTATTAATAGGAATACCGGTCCAGCGCGACACCACTTCAGCCACTTCTTCATCGGTAACGCGGTTGCGTAGTAATGTCATTACCGGCGTATCGGTAGTTGCAATATCGGCAAGCTGTTTTTCTAACGCAGGAATAGTGCCGTATTGTAGTTCTGACATACGGCTTAAATCACCGCTTCTCGAAGCGGCTTCTAAAGCAATACGCGCCTGCTCTAGTTCAGATTTAATTTGTTGATCACCCTGCACTGTCGCTTTTTCTGCGCGCCACACTTCATCTAAATTGGCAAATTCTTTTTCGACCACCGCAATATCATCGGTTAAGATTTTTAATTGTTTTTTTGCTGCTTCGTCTTTGTCTTTCTTAACCGCTTCACGCTGTATTTTTAATTGAATTAAACGCCGCTCTAACTTATCCATAAGCTCTGGCTTAGAGTCAATTTCCATACGAATACGACTCGCCGCCTCATCAATTAAATCGATGGCTTTATCGGGTAATTGTCTATCGGTTATGTAGCGCTGTGATAATTTTGCCGCGGCGATAATGGCAGCATCGGTAATATCAACCCCATGATGCACTTCATAGCGCTCCTTTAAGCCACGTAAAATAGCAATGGTATCTTCTTCTGAAGGCTCATCGACAAGTACTTTTTGAAAGCGACGTTCTAACGCGGCATCTTTTTCAACGAACTGTCTATATTCATTTAATGTGGTTGCACCCACACAATGTAACTCACCCCGCGCTAAGGCCGGCTTTAACATATTCCCCGCATCCATTGCACCTTCGGCTTTACCTGCGCCAACCATGGTATGCAATTCATCAACGAATAAAATAACTTGCCCTTCATGCTGCGACAACTCTTTAAGCACCGCTTTTAAACGCTCTTCAAAATCACCACGGAATTTAGCACCCGCTAATAAAGCAGCAAGATCCAACGATAATAGCCGTTTATTTTTAATACTTTCAGGCACTTCGCCATTAACAATTCTTTGCGCCAAACCTTCAACAATAGCGGTTTTACCCACTCCAGGCTCACCAATAAGTACTGGATTGTTTTTAGTCCGCCGCTGTAATACTTGAATGGTGCGACGTACTTCATCATCACGACCAATAACCGGATCTAACTTACCTTGTTCAGCCAACGCGGTAAGATCAATCGTGTATTTATCTAAAGATTGTCGATTACTTTCTGCATCGGCTGATATCACGGACTCGCCCCCACGGATGTTATTGATGGCTTGTTCAACTTGTGTAGCATCAAAGCCCGCTTGTTTAAACAAAGGAAACAACATTGAATTTTTTTGTAGGGCCGCAGACAAAACCGCTTCACTAGAAATAAACTGATCACTTTTATCTTGCGCATATTTATCAGCAAGGTTCAAAAGTTTGGCTAAATCAGGCGAAGCTGCTATCTCGCCTGTCGCCTGCTGAAGTGTAGGGAATGATGCTACCGCCTGCTCTAGCGCACTCATTAATAACGGCAAGTCACCACTCGACTGCTTTAATATAGGCGTAACCGAACTGTTAGTCGCATTTAACATGGCAAGCATAAGATGAGCCGGCTCAATGGCTGAATGATTTTTACCGACCGCCATGGACTGGCCATCCGCTAACGCACTTTGTAAAGCTTGAGTAAAACGATCAAATCGCATGGTACTTACCCCTCTATCATTGTGTGTTTAATTGCCGCAAATGCTGTAATTTATTCTTACAGCATTTGTTTATACAGCGTTTGTTTATACAACATTTGTTTATACAACATTTGTTTATACAACAAAGATAGGGGCAATAAAGATTATTTCAAGGGCGAACAAGAATTAAGGCTATGAGGATTCAGATATGAATCCTCAACTAATGGTGATACTTAAAAAATAAGTCAATTAAACTTATTTTTTACTCTCACGAATATCAAAGATGGGGGCACGTGGCGCATCAAGTAAACCGAATGATCCACGATTTAACCAAGAGCGATGATCAAGATTAAAATCAGCCGCAAAGCGGTAATCGCCATTTTCATCCAGAGAGGGATGATTAGGAAAGTTCGCTTTTAATACGGCTAGATTATCATCGGCAAGCTCAGTTAAATCCATGCGGTGATAACAAAACACTAATAAGGCAAATGCATCACTCATAGCCTCGGTACGTGGATATTGTTCTACCACCGCTTTAGCGCGATTAATGGCTGCGGTATAAGCACGACGTTTAACATAGTAATTAGCCACCACCATTTCATGACGTGCTAACACATCCTTAATATTGACCATGCGCACACGGGCATCGGCGGCGTAAACACTATCGGGATAGCGACGTAAAAACTCCTGAAATTCACGGAATGATCGGCGTGCTGAAGCGACATCTCTTGCTGAATGATCCGTTTGATAGAAACGTGACAGCAAACCGGGCTCAAGACTGTAGTTGGCTAATCCTTTCATATACCAAGCGTAATCGGCATCAGGGTGTCTAGGGTGAAGGCGTAAGAATCGATCGGCAGCAGCGATTGCTGCCTCTTCATTATTATCTCGATAGTAGGCGTAAACGATTTCTAGCTGAGATTGATCGGCATAAACGCCAAAAGGAAAGCGTGACTCAAGCAACTGTAGGTTTTTAACTGCCAAATCAAATCGTTCATCATCAAGGTATTCTTGAACACGCTCATAAAGCTGCTGCTCAGATAATAAGCGCGCTTTTTCGCGTTCTTCATCGGTTTTATCTTTACTCTTAAAAACTGAACAACCAGCCATCAAAATAATCAACGTAGCAAAAACGCCATAAGTGGTAAGTTTGTTCATTCGAATCTGATGCCTCTGTAAGAACTACGGTGCCAACTATTGGCGATTGTGTGATTACCGCCTTTATTGGGCGAGTTCTGATGATGATGTTATACCACTCGCCCAGACTACGATACAATTGCGGGCTAATGAGGCCAATTATCACATAACTCGGCCTTGATCGCTCACGCGCGCAACTGAAATTATCACTCTATGAGCAATACGACAGCAAATTCGGACCAAAATCCTCAACCAGAGACGCCTGAATCGACAGCGGATACTAGCGGCGATTCGTCGACTGAGGACAGTTCAGCATCAATTGAGAGCATTGAACCGTCTGACAACATCATTCATCGCAGTGCCACCATCACAGAAGAACTTTCGGGTAAACGTTGTGACCAGATTGCGGCAAAACTGTTCCCTGAATTTTCTCGTGGCAAATTACAAAGCTGGATTACATCAGGAGAGCTCACCGCCGATAACCAGCAATGCAAGCCCCGCCAAAAACTCTTTATTGGTGCTCAATTAGACTTAACGGCTGAGTTTACGCCTGTTTCAGATTGGGCCCCCGAAAGCCGGCCCATTAATATTGTCTATGAAGACGAGCATTTATTGGTCGTTAACAAGCCGATTAACTGCGTTGTTCACCCTGCTCCCGGCTTATTATCCGGCACATTGGTCAATAGCGTATTAGCGCATTGTCCCGGTAATTCCGCCCTGCCACGCGGCGGTATAGTGCATAGGCTAGACAAAGACACCACCGGCTTAATGGTGGTAGCAAAAAGCTTAGAAGCGCATAGCAGTCTTGTTAGGCAGCTACAACAACGAACGGTTAGCCGCGTATATAGAGCCGTTGTAAAAGGTAACTTTATTTCTGGCGGTACCGTCGATGCGCCCATTGGTCGACACACCAGTGCCAGAACCAAAATGGCGGTGGCTAAAATTTCAGATACTAGCGCCTCAAAAGCGGCCGTTACGCATTATCGTATCTGCGAACGATTTGCCCATCACACCGATTTAACGGTAAAACTTGAAACTGGCCGAACGCATCAAATCCGCGTTCATATGGCCCATATTAAACACCCTTTAGTCGGCGATAAAACTTACAACACGCGCTATCAACAGATCTCTGGCGTCAGTACTGAACTTGATGAAACGCTGAGACAATTCCCACGTCAGGCGCTGCATGCCTTTCAATTGAGTTTTGAGCATCCGGCGACGCAAGAATTAGTTGAGTTTCAATGTGATTTACCCGCTGACTATACGCAACTAGTCAATGCCTTGCGCGCAGAAGATAAAAGACCCAAATACGAAGAATGACAGTAACGCTCAACGCTACCATGAAACCCATTAAGCCCATTTGGCCGGCACCCGCCCATATTATTGCTGGCGTAACGACGCGCAGTGGCGGATGCAGCCAAGCGCCCTTTGACTCATTGAACCTAGCCCAGCATGTAGATGATAAAGCAGAAAATGTTACGGCCAACAGAGCGCACCTAGCGCTCTCTGAGAACAGCTCCCCACAACAATGGCAATGGCTAGAGCAAACCCATAGCACGACCATTGCCGAAGTTGATCAAGTACAAAGCCAGCCTTTGCCTGCCGATGCTGCATTCACCAGTCAGCGTAATACCGTTTGTACGGTAATGACCGCCGATTGCCTACCGATTCTTTTATGTGATGCCCAAGGTACCCGTGTTGCCGCTATTCATGCCGGCTGGCGAGGCTTAGCGAACGGTATTGTCAGTAATAGTATTAAAGCTTTTTGTCATCAGTTACCCGCTATTAAAAGCCAAGCCATTTATGCCTGGCTGGGGCCAGCTATTGGTCCTGATCATTTTGAAGTGGGTGTCGAAGTCAAAGATGCCTTTGTTAACGATAGCGCCACTGGGCAATTAAATGCCGCAGCATTTGAAGCGCAGGCAAATAATAAATATAAGGCAGATATTTACCAACTAGCGACCATTGCGTTAAATACCTGTGGTGTTCACTCTATTTACGGCGGCGGCTTTTGTACCGTCGGTGAACCAGAGCGCTTTTATTCTTATCGCCGAGAAACTCAAACGGGGCGAATGGCGAGTTATATTTATATTGATACGAATCAAAACAATGCAGACTAAACGCTAACAATAATAGCCCTGCCATTCTGGTATTAAACCAATAGAAAAATACCTAAGAGCAGCGTAATATTTTAATGATCTTTAGCGCTAAACTCTGCGTAAAATAAAGTGACTGGAGAAAATCATTTATTAACTCATTTGTAGAAAAGACGACATGAATAAAGCTGACATTATCGAAGAGATGAAAGTCTTACCCAATATTGACCCGGCTCATGAAGTTAGCCGTCGCGTCGCGTTTATTAAGCAGCAATTAATACAGTCGGGGATGAAGCATTTAGTTTTGGGCATTAGCGGCGGTATTGATTCAGCGGTTTGTGGGCGATTAGCACAATTGGCTGTTGATGCACTGAATGATGATAAAGACGATGCTTATCAGTTTTTAGCTGTGCGCCTTCCTTATGAAACACAGCGTGATGAAGATGACGCGCAGCTGTCGATACAATTTATACAGCCTAGCCAACACCTCACCGTTAATATTCAACCAGGTGCAGATGGTATTCATGCGCAGGCATTAGCCGCTGTGGAATCGCAAGGTCTATTGCCGAGTAACGAAGCCGCCATTGATTTTGCCAAAGGTAATGTTAAAGCGCGAACGCGAATGATTGCACAATATGAAATTGCTGGCTTAATAGGCGCCTTAGTTTTAGGTACTGATCATTCAGCAGAAAATATTACGGGGTTTTATACTAAATGGGGTGATGGTGCCTGTGACCTCGCACCGTTATTTGGCTTAAGTAAACGTCAGGTCCGTGAAATTGCTGCTCACTTAGGTGCGCCCGACATTATTATTACTAAAGCACCCACCGCCGATTTAGAGTGCTTAACACCTCAAAAATCGGATGAGCAAGCATTGGGCCTTAGCTACGATAATATTGATGACTTTCTTGAAGGCAAGACAGTATCGGATGAAGTGGTTAAACGCGTTACCGATATTTTCGTTAAGACACAGCACAAGCGCCAGCCTATTCCTACGATTTATGATTAACTAACTGACCAGAGGTTATTGAGCCTCATCTCCGATCGTTTTACTATGCTCTATGTGCGTTAAGGATAACGCTCAGTTTTAACCGCATAAACAGCGGGTAAAAAACTTATGCATAAGGAGATGCCATCATGAGCAAGCATTCCATTCCAGTAAGGTTTATAGATTCAGGTTTTATAGCTTTCATTACCACCTCTACCGTTCTTCGCTATCAAAATAAAAACTCATCTCAACATATCAGTAGAAAACCACTATTGGGTTTCACTCTACTTGAGTTATTAATTACCACCACCATTATTACATTGCTAACAAGCATGGCATTACCGAGCTTTGCCAAACTATGGCAAAAGCAGCAAGCCAATGTTTATATTGAAACCTTACAACGCGCAATGGCAACGGCGCGTA
>Ga0115008_10004723_pt1 | contig 11309 bp, 6 predicted proteins | sample FraStrMetagenome_FD_87164 | JGI IMG/M metagenome (GOLD analysis project Ga0115008, IMG submission 87164) | Marine eukaryotic phytoplankton communities from Arctic Ocean - Fram Strait ARC3M Metagenome | ecosystem: Environmental > Aquatic > Marine > Oceanic | place: Fram Strait | collected 2012-06-18
ACTTACGTATCCCTCTATTCTACAATAACTTGCTTGGTCTTTCCTTTTCAATAGGTTCTCACTTTAATTTAGAGATTTGACTGCTGTGGCATCAAGGTCACAAATCATACTTATTTCTTTTTTGGACATCAAAACTTTACCTTTGTTCTTTTTGCTTTCTAGTAATGTTACATGACGCTGAACCTGGATTATCATTGTAGTGTACGAATGATATATCTATGGTTAGAATCAATATCGTGCGTCGGAGACGCGGCATAAAGAAGTTTAATCATACAGGTATCATAGTGGACCAATAAAGCAAGGGTTCTGTTTTACCAATATGTGAACCTTGTTACATTCGTGATGCCCCGGGGTTCAAAAATCAAAAATTAAATATCTAACTCTCAAACGAAATATAGAATTTTTATCCACCTTCTTTTACAAGTCTAACATAGATGTATGGAGAAAAATATGGCGTAGAGGCACTTGGTCTCCATTCTCGTTTTGATCTGCCTAAATTGTACTGACAAAGAAGATTCTCACCAAAATAAGGATTTCTCAGATTTCATATTACATCTTTTTGTTGTTCTGTAGAAGCTACTACTAACAACAGTCAATTTGACAAGAGTCACAAATTCAAAATATTTCCTAGTTTCCAGTTTCACCAACTTTTTATTGATGAAGCGGTGCGATCTGAATCCAAGACTTTTATTTGATAAAAGCATTTCTCTCCCCAATTACAATCTTTATGATCTATAGTGCCCCTTTTCCTATTAAACGAAGATGAGGAAATCTTTCCACACGTCGTTTTTAATGAAGGACTTCTTTCGATAAAACTAGCAAATATGAAAAATGTCCACTATTCTATGAACTTCCAATTGTATTTAAAAACAAATATAACATGATCCGATAATACTAAGCTAAGTTTTACTTCCTAAGTGAGTTACCTTTCCATTGTGAGAAGGTGCTTTTAAAATGTTTTATAATGTAAAAGGTTTAGTGTTGTTTATTTGATAAATTTGGATTCGAATCCAATAAGCATGAAAAATATATTGAGAACAGATTCATCATCGTTTTTCTTTAACATGTTAGTTCAATTATAAGATTGTGATAAAGAATCTAACTTGTCAAATGTTATTCACAAATGGATATTATGCTTGTAATTGAAATGAACACGGTTGAAGTTAACTACGAGGCATGGAGTTTGTGCATTAGTGTTTTCGACAATGTAAAAGGTTCTCTTTCATGGCGTAAACGGAAATAAATGAACACATCCGTTGACTTCGATGTGATGACTTTTCCATGCCATTTGATCGTCATAAAAAATGAACATATCAAAATCTCGTGGTTTGAATTGACACGGATGTTGATTGTCAAGTCTAAATGATGTCAATAAAGAATAATTTATCTTGATGTCAATTCGATGAGTCAATCAAAAAATAAGAGGCCAAGAAGATTGATTCGTACTTGTTCTGTTAAATTTGTACAAAAAATTGTAAGTATCAACGAAAGTAGAAATGGAACCAAGAAAAGATCGCGAAGTTGAACTCTTCGAAAACATACTGCTTTTACAAAGGTTATTGCTGACATGGAATTGATGGGGTGGTGTCGTGCGGTAATTATTCTTTAAAAATTATTTCATGAAAGATTTTCGGGTCAGATTTATTTTTTGTATGTTGATGCGACATCTTTATCGCTCGTGCTGAGTAAGAGCAAAATTGGATTTGTACCCATCAAGTGATTTAATGAGTCCCATCCTCTGTACATTATGTACGATAGTAAAGATATGACCAAGATATTTGGCCTATGAAATGGATTCTACGTACTTTTGCTTCATCAATGTTGCAAAGTGCTGTTTCTCATCGTTGACCTTGAAACAATTGTACTACTTCGATGTAGACGTTTTTAAGTGTATATACTGATATTCTACATAAAGCCTACAAATGGTCAGCAAATGTTTGTTCATTAATTAGGGTGTGACGTAAAACTTTGATGACTCGGTCAACTTGAATTTAACAAAGTTTACTTGCGTCAAGCAACTAAAATATATTGTACGTTCTTTTGTGTAGGAGGTACTAATGGCCATTCCCACGATAAATTTAGATTCCAATAAAATACCTGCAACTTGGAAGAAAATCCAATAAGGAAGCGTTCAGCGTACCTATAAAAATCATATCAAGCCGACGTGGGAGATTATGTAGAATTTCTGGAGTGGTGTTACGTATTTTCTCCTTTTTATTCGATTGGTACTACGGCTACGTGAAAAGTTCCTAATTATTCTTTAGCAGATGGAATTATTTCTAAGTATTTAAACGACGAAGAAAATAAATACAAAACAAAAAACAGTGAAATGTAAATGAACACAACAGTGATTCTGTGCGTAGAAATAGTACTCGATAGATGTAGTAGAAAATTACGTTCTTTGTTGAACTTTTGGTGCTGTATCAAGTTATCAACAAGCGAAAACACTTCATTTGTTCATAAATTCAGGCGATCTGTCTTTCCCAACCGGAACCGACAAATCAACCGAAACCAATTCTTTCCCCAAGAGACTCTAACAAATAATAATGGTTTCTTTCAAGGCCGCTGCCGCCGCCCTCCTCACCATGGGAGTTGCCACCTCTGCGTAAGTTTCATCAGTTCTTTGTTAACATAGCGAAAGTCCGGATTTCATGTTGAACATGGATATCCGTGTTCTCTCCATGGAAGCATTCCTTCTAACATTTTTTTGTCTTTTATTTCTCTCTTCAATATGGTTATGAACAAACATGAATAAATAATCAATCAACCAATTCATCAATCAAACAAACAAACACAACAAAACGTCGCAAACCAAAACAAAACACAAACATACAAATACGATAATACAGATGGCAATCCTCCTCCATGATCGGTCAACGAACCTCCCCATTCGTTGCTGATACCAAATACATGCAGTCATCTGCCATGACCACCGCCGCCATGTACTCAACACAACGCTCCTCCTCTCTTTCTATGGTTGCAACTGACCCTACAACCGGTGGAAGATCAGGTGGATTCACAGCCACCAACTCTGAAAGTCGTCGTGTAGTACCAGAGGATGTAAATGGAAGACCTACCATGAAAATTGTATATGTAGTTCTTGAATCTCAATACCAATCCTCCATGACTGCTGCCGTGAAAAGAATCAATGCTGGAAGCGACAACATGGCCGTAGAATGTGTTGGATATCTTTTGGAGGAACTCAGAAACGAGGATGCTTTTGAACAATTTCAAGAGGATATGAAAGATGCAAATGTATTTGTTGGATCCTTGATCTTTGTTCAGGAATTGGCTGAAAAGGTTATCGATGTTGTCAAACCAATGAGAGATGATCTTGATGCCGTTTTGGTATTCCCATCTATGCCAGAGGTTATGAGATTGAACAAGGTTGGTTCTTTCACAATGAAAAACCTTGGACAATCCAAGAGTGTTGTTGCTGACTTCATGAAAAAGAAGAAGCAAGAGGATGGATCTTCTTTCGAAGAGGGTATGCTTAAGCTTTTGAGAACTCTTCCTAAGGTTCTTAAATTCTTGCCTAGCGACAAAGCAGCCGATGCAAGAACTTTCATGATGTCTTTCCAATACTGGCTCGGAGGATCTCCAGAGAACTTGGAATCTCTTATCACCATGGTTGGTCAAGACTACGTCGGACCCATCAAAGAATCTATGGTTGGAAAGGAAAAGGTTGCCATGGTTGACCCTGTACTTCTCCCTGACACTGCTATCTGGCATCCAGTCGCCCCTTCTTTCGTTTTCGAAAACCCACAGGAATACTTCAGCTGGTACGACAACGACTTCTGTCCCGATGCCGGTATCGATGCCAAGACTGCCCCCACCATTGGTCTTATTTTACAAAAGTCTCACATCAACACCAAGGATGATACCCACTACGTTTCCTTGATCTCTGAATTGGAAAGCCGTGGAGCTAAGGTTGTTGCTATCTACTCTGGTGGACTTGATTTCTCTGGACCCGTTGAAGAATATTTCTACAACGCCAGTGGAGGGTAAGTAGTTTCTTAGATTATACTTTTTTATTTGTTGTCAGAATCCTAATTGTTTTATTTCTCATGTTTCACAGAGCCATTGTTGACACTGTTGTCAATCTTACTGGTTTCGCTCTTGTTGGAGGACCCGCCTCCCAAGATCATGCCAAGGCCTCCTCTGTTTTGAAGAAGCTTAACCGTCCATACATGTGCGCTGTTCCTCTTGTATTCCAATCTTTTGAAGAATGGCAAGCATCCGAACTTGGTCTTCATCCCATCCAAGTTGCTCTTCAGGTATCTTTGCCCGAAATTGATGGAGCCATCGAACCCATCATTTATGCTGGACGTGAGGGAGCTACTGGACGTAGTGTACCCTTGGCCGACCGTGTCAACCTTCTTGCCGACCGTGCCTTGAAGTGGGCCAGCTTGAAATCCAAGCCTTCCAAGGATAAGAAGATCGCCATCACTATCTTCTCCTTCCCTCCTGATAAAGGTAATGTTGGAACTGCTGCCTACTTGGATGTATTCGACTCCATCAAGGCTGTTTTGGGAGAACTTAAAACCCAAGGATACGATATCGGAGATGCTCCTGATACCAAGGAGGCTATCATGGCATCTGTATTGGATGATCCCGAGGCCAAGATCTCCTCTCCTGACCTCAACGTTGCTTACCGAATGAGCACCGATGAGTACTACGAAAACACACCCTACGCCACCGATCTTGAGGAGAACTGGGGACCTGCACCAGGAAACCTTAACTCCGACGGACAAAATCTTCTTGTTTACGGAAAGCAATTCGGAAATGTCTTCATTGGAGTACAACCATCCTTCGGATACGAGGGAGATCCCATGCGTCTTCTTTTTGCTAAGTCTGCCAGTCCCCATCACGGATTCGCCGCTTACTACACTTACCTTGAAAAGATTTTCGGAGCTGATGCTGTTCTTCACTTCGGAACTCACGGATCCCTTGAGTTTATGCCTGGAAAACAAGTTGGTATGAGTGGAACCTGTTACCCTGACCGTCTTATCAACTCTCTTCCCTCTGCCTACTTGTACGCCGCAAATAACCCATCTGAGGCCACCATCGCCAAGAGACGTTCTTACTCTGCCACTGTTTCCTACCTTACCCCTCCTGCTGAAAATGCCGGTCTATACAAGGGACTTAAGGAGCTTAAGGAACTCATCTCTTCCTACCAAGGACTCAGGGAAAACGAAGGACGTGGACCAGCTATTGTGAATGGAATTGTCTCCACCGCCTACACCTGTAATCTTGACAAGGATGTCGATCTTCCTGACTTGGAGACCTATGATGCCAAGGATGACACAGCTGAAAACCGTGATGCTATTGTTGGAGGAATCTACTCTCAAATCATGCAAATTGAGAGTCGTTTGCTTCCATGCGGACTTCACACTGTTGGAGTTCCACCTACCGCTGAGGAGGCTATCGCCACTTTGGTAAACATTGCCCAATTGGACCGTCCTGAAGACAAAATTGAAGGACTCCCCCGTGTCATTGCCGCCTCTATCGGCCGTGACATTAACGATATCTACCGTGGAAATAACGAAGGAGTTTTGGCCGACGTCGAATTAAACGACAAGGTTACTCTTGCTGCTCGTGCCGCTGTTAAGGCTCTTGTAGACCAATCCACTGACTCTAACGGACGTGTGAAGGAAGTTAAGAACGCATTCGATGAGATGGGTAGCTTCTTTGGTTCCATGCTAGGACAAAAGAAACCCTGGACTCAAGCTATTGTCAATGCTGGTTTCCCTGAGGTTGAGGAAGAGAGACTCGCCGGAGTTGTTGCTTACCTTGAATTCTGCTTGAAGCAAGTTGTTGCCAATAACGAACTTGGAGGAATCATGGAACTTCTTAATGGAGACTTCCTTATGCCCGCCCCTGGAGGAGATCCCATCCGTAACCCCGATGTACTCCCTACTGGACGTAACATGCACGCTCTTGATCCATCTTCCATCCCTACTACTGCTGCCGTTGAGGTATCTGAGAATGTTGTTAGAAAGCTTTTGGAGAAACTCCAGGTTGACAACGGTGGAGACTACCCAGAAAGTATTGCCTTCACTCTTTGGGGAACTGATAACATCAAGACCTACGGAGAATCTCTTGCTCAAGTATTGGCTCTTGTGGGAGTTCGCCCCGTATCTGACTCTCTTGGACGTGTAAACAAGGTTGAATTGATTCCTCTTGAGGAACTTGGACGCCCTCGTATCGATGTTGTTGTTTCCTGCTCTGGTGTATTCAGAGATTTGTTCATCAACCAAATGAACTTGATGGACAGAGGTATCAAGATGGCTGCTGAAGCCGATGAACCCGATGACATGAACTTTGTTCGTAAGCATGCCAAGCAACAAGCTGAGGAGATGAACATCTCTCTTCGTGATGCTTCTGCACGTGTATTCTCCAACGCTGCTGGATCTTATTCTGCTAATGTTGGTCTTGCCATTGAGAACGGAGGATGGGAAGATGAGAGTCAATTGCAAGAACAATTCTTGACCAGAAAGGGATTTGCTTTCAACGCCGATAAGCCAGGAATGATGGAACAACAACCTGATCTTTTCAAGAGTGCCTTGAAGACTGTTGATGTTACTTTCCAAAACTTGGACTCTTCTGAGATTTCTATTACTGATGTATCTCACTACTACGATTCCGACCCTACTAAGGTTGTTTCTGGACTTCGTGATGACAAGAAGAAACCCATGTCTATGATGGCTGATACCACCACTGCTAATGCTCAAGTACGTTCTCTCAGTGAGACTGTACGTTTGGATGCTAGGACTAAGCTTCTTAACCCTAAGTTTTACGAGGGTATGCTTTCCACCGGATACGAGGGTGTTCGTGAGATCCAAAAACGTTTGAGAAACACCATGGGATGGTCTGCTACTGCTGGAGAGGTTGATAACTTCGTTTTCGAGGATGCTAACAGTGTTTTCATTGAAGATTCTGAGATGCAACAACGTCTTCTTGACCAAAACCCTAACGCCTTCAGGGATATGGTAACCACATTTTTGGAAGCTAACGGACGTGGATATTGGGAGACCTCTGAGGAGAACATTGAACGTCTCCAAGAGTTGTATGCTGAAGTCGAAGATAGAATCGAGGGAGTCTAAACATTTCAAGATTGGGATTTGAATTGGGGAATTTAAATAATCAATCTGAATAGTTGGATTCGAGACGTGTAAATATAGTTTCAAACGGAGCAATTTCATAGAACAGAAACTCAAGGATTTAGCGACCGCGCCAAGCAGGCAGCTCTACTCTACTGCAGATAGGGTCTTATAGTTTGAATTTCATTTAATCAATAATACTGCAGTTTATTTTACTTTTCATTTGAATACCTCCTTTTTTATCTCTGTTCTTTTACATTTTTTTCTCAGTTTCATTTTGTGACGTGTGCAGTAAAGAACAAATAAGTAATGAGTTTCAGGGAAAGTAAGAATTCTATCATGATGAATGAATACTCCTCATTTTGGTAGCCCCTGTATGGCCTCAATTACGATGCAACTTTTTTTAAGTATTTTTGACGAATAGATTATTAATTATTGAAGGCAGTCGGCTGGACGAGGGCTAAAAATCGTACATACGATTGGTTTCGTACAACACATCAATATTTGATTGATGTTCCGGTTCTTTGGATTCATTTAGAGGTCGGAGGGAAGCAAGATCTTTTAGACATTGGACAGCAGGAACAACTCAAATAAAAGATCTCTTGACAACATGTTGCTGAGCACGTGCAAAAATCCTTTTATTCTTGCATCGATACTAACTCTAGCTATTCAATCGGTGCCTGTCACTAGCTTTTATTCACCATTCTGCAGACTAAACACAAACACAAAATCATTATGGATCCAGAAACAACAACCCCAACGCCTACACATGGTGACATCTGACTTATTTACCACAATGGATACCCCAAATGACGAAGAAAAAAAGCCGTCACTTTTTGGGAGTTCAATGGGTGCATCTGATTTATTTGCAAAAATGGATCTTCCAAATAATGATCCAGCAAAGCAATTGGATTCAAATGGTAATGAAATTATTATTGGATGTGTAATTAGAGTCAAAGTCAACCTCAAGGCATTTCATTTATCAGCTAAAGGACGTGGATCCTTTGATCTGGAAACGAAGGAATTTATGCAAGATAAGTCCACAAAATACCTCAGTATTCCACCTGGTTTAAGAGGAATCGCAACTAGAGTTTATGATAAAAATGATTCAGAGGCCAATAAACCTATACTGGTAAAGTTTACTCCAGGAGAAAATGTGGAGGAAGGATTTGACTCTCCCGTTACTTTTTCCATGCATTTTGAGAGTAAGGAGGTTGAACGTGTATTATAAACTATCAAACAGTAGACCCCATTGCAAAACTTGAAAAACAATATTCCATACACTCTGTACAATTTTAGACAGAATGCAATGATTCAAAATTATAACACCCTCTTGAAATTCGGTAGGTTCATGGAATTATGAACTATAAATTGACGCAAATGACTTAGATCTAAAACACATTATAATTTAGTGATCCAGAACTTTTTGTAGCGTTGTGAAACCATCTGAATATTTCATCAATTTTTGATGTGTGTAGGTTCTAAAGTCCATCCTTTTTATGTAGAATACTTTATCCCTATAGGAAATTTGAAGAACACATAATTTTTTTTCGTTTCATTGATTTTATCTCGTGCTATAAGAACAAATTTGGGTATACTTTTATCTTTCTTAGGGGAATTATGATGATATCTGTACAACTTGATTTTCCCTTGGTTATGATTAATCTAATAAAATTCCTAATTTATGGGATGTATATGAATGTGCCTCGGTCAGTTTTCTTTTATGCACCAATTGAAGATTCATACCTTCATAAAAAGTCCTATTACCTTACTTTTTTGGATGATAAGAACCAGCAGAATAGAAATCCAGAGAGTAGATAAAAGAATTTCAGCTCTGAATTCTTTGTACATCTGGTACGGTACAATCTATACGGATGATTGAAAATCGTATCTTTTCCCTGTGATTGCCATGAAATAATTGAAACTTTGCCATGAATGCCTTGCTTTTATTTACATTTTTTGTTGCTTCATCAGATGCAGAGAAACTCCAAGATGAGTACAAGGAATGGATAGTACCTGTCACCCTCTTTGACTCCTTGGGACCACCTCCACAAGATTTACTTTCAAAAAATGAGGCTGACAATTTTCTTCGTTCGTCAAATAGAAGTTCTCAAGTAAAACAAAAGAAGTTACCACCTCGGTATTCCGTAGGTGTATTAAATGTGGATGCATCGAGTCAGAATACTAATGAAATATCAATGTCTCGACAGCACTTCTTCACCTTTGATCTCGGAAACCCCTCACAAACGATTTTGCTTACTGAAAAATGTAAAGGCTGCTTTTCAAGCTTAGAACCTGAATCTGGTTGTCCCAAAATTGTACCCAAATGCGAGAGCTTATTTGAAGACCAAATTTCTACTTTGAATACTCAGTTTTGTTGGCCATCACACCCTCAACAGTATTTGCCGGAGAATTCATATAGATATATCATCAAAGATTGTCCACTCAAAAAAGGCGAAACTCAGAATGCTGGGACATTGGATAATATACCAATATGCATAGCATGTTTTGATGGCGGTGATCATAGTCGATACTATACTTTTGCTGAAACTGACTTCTCCTTTGTTGGAGCAACTCAAATAAATACAATTGAGTCGAATGATGGTACTTTTTCAAGACATTCTGCACCTGCATCAAAGATAAAACATTTTGAATTTGGTGCACTTGTCCGAACAGTCCCACAAAGGGATAGAATTTGGTCTAATATTGGTATTGGTGCGAATTCATCCTTCATGCAACAATTACCTGCACATAGTTTTTTATTTGATTTTGACTACTATGGAGTGAAATACGAGCATCAAGGCGAGCGAATTATTTTTAATCCAGACCCAAAATTATACGAGACATGGGCACAATCTCCCTATATTATTCAACACCACCGACACCATGTCATAGAACGCTTTTATTTTGGATCAACAATTGGAAACGCACCAACAAATATTGACTTCTTTATGGATACTGGTAATGATGGGATTTCTATTTATGATACAGATTTACTTGAGTTCCTTGCTTATGAGACTAATGGTTCCTGGAAAGAAGATACTACTGACCCAAATAATTATGGTGTCAGTAGGTTATTAGTTCCATATTCAAGAGAAAATGCACCCGATTTGTCTCTTGTTCTAAGTTCTGGAATATCTGTAACACTTCCTGGATACTCGTGGGTATTTGATAATGGTTTGTATGATTTAGGTAGTGAGCTGAATCCTACAATCTTTGTGCAAGACGAAGAAAATATTTTAGGCCTACCATTTCTTACAGCTCCTGGATATAGTTTTGTTTTCGAAGACAGAGAAAAAACTCTCTATATTTCACATGGTTCGGATTCGTATCCCTCTTATTCATCGATCTCATGAAGAAATCTATTTTAATGTGTTTATTATTAACTTTGCTAGTGACCTAAATATTACATATTTGGATTGACAATATGTAACAACGATATTAATTAGATATTTTATGAGTGAAATGTTTTTGATTATAAAAATGTGAACAAGATCTGTTTGAAGATTTTCTTCTGAGATGTTGTGAATTTTGTAGTGTTGATGATAGAGTTGTATTTCACATTAAATTTTGTTGCGATTTTGTTTCCTTGTTGACCAAAGGGGGTCTTTTTTGCGAGAACAAATACTTAGACAAGGTCTTTGCAGAGAATCCATAATTTTGAATTTTAAGAGCAAGACCTGATAGTGTATTTAGCTTTGACGAACAATTGCTCTTTATTCAACGAACCGGCGTCTTTTCTGTAAAAACGGGGATCTCGGTTCTGGAGAGAAAGGCAATGTCTTACTAATTTCATCAAAGAAAGTTTCTTCGATTTTGATTTTTTCTTTGACGGGCGTTCCCGGTGGCGCATAACATTCAGGATCCAACGCTAGTCTAGCATCAAGAGTGACTCTTTTTGATTCCTCAAAGTGCTGTTTCCATGACAGTGCGTCTATTTCGGTACTAAAACGAAGCGCAAAAACTCTTTGTGCAAATCCCATGGAATTATCCTTCGCACACCACATGTATTGTCGTTTCCCTCTCTTATCTTTTGTGGAAGTAACCTGAATTAAGATAAAAAATTAGAGACAAGGTTAGTGGAATTTAGAGAATAGCATAAAAAATCTATGATTCAAACAAATAAACCAACCTCAAGTCTGGGTTCAACAAGATGGCTCATAAGTAGTTTCATGGTTCCTTCATGATGCATTGCGATTCGAACTG
>Ga0115008_10004724_pt1 | contig 11308 bp, 4 predicted proteins | sample FraStrMetagenome_FD_87164 | JGI IMG/M metagenome (GOLD analysis project Ga0115008, IMG submission 87164) | Marine eukaryotic phytoplankton communities from Arctic Ocean - Fram Strait ARC3M Metagenome | ecosystem: Environmental > Aquatic > Marine > Oceanic | place: Fram Strait | collected 2012-06-18
CCTGAAGTAGACCAAGCAGCCGGCCGCCGTCCCAGTTCGGCGGCGGTGGCGGCGGCGGCGGCTGCTGTCGCCGCAACAGCCGCGACCACCACGCGGGGGAGGCTGTGGCGGGCGCGGCCAATTCGGCGGCGTGTGGCTGGCTGGGCGCGGAGGCGAGGAGGAGGAGGAGAAGAGCGGCTGGCATTGTGTGCCTCCGCGCCGCTTTTTCTTCTTTTGTCGAGTCGGTTGTAGTCCTGTTTCTCTCGAAAGAAGTCAATTGTCTTCGGCCTTCGGTTGTCAAAGGCTTCTCAAAGGTCCAGAAAAACCAAAAGAAAGCGTTCAGAGAACAATCACCTGCTATTGGAATGCTCCACCTTCACCTCTGTTGGGACGTCGAGGACCTGTGCTTCGACCTCATCGACCACCACCCACTTGGGGTCACAGTCGAGCTCGTGATCGCCGTGTACTCTTTCGTCGGCATCGCCGCGACCGCCGACGGCCCGCTGGCACAGAGCCTCGAGACTCTGTGCCAGCGATGGCGCGTGCCTGAGGATGTGGCGGGTGCATCCTTCATGGCGTTCGGCGGGTCGGCGCCCGAGATCATCGTCGCGGCGGTCTCCACGATGAAGGCCTCCGTGGCGATGCAAGGCCACCACCGGACGGCGCTCGACGCCGAGGCGCACTCAGCCTACGCGACGAGCCTCGGCATCTCCTCTGTGGTTGGCTCCGGCATGCTCGCATTCACGCTGATCCCGGGCCTCTGCGCGCTCGTCGTGCCGCGCACCCTGCGCCTCAAGCGCAGGCCCGTCGTGCGGGACGCCGCCGGCTACCTGCTCTCGCTCGCGCTGCTCCACCGCTGCGTCCTGCGCGGGCACGCCTCGTTTGGCGCGGCGCTGCAGATGCTGGTGCTGTACGGAGGCTACCTGGCGGTCACCGCCGTGGCGCCCCGCCTGCGAGAAAGCTACCGCGCGTCCGGCTTGAGCGAGCGCTGGAGCCGCAAGTCGGCGGAGCTGGGCGAGGCGCTCGCGCCAGAGGCTGCAGAGGAGGAGGAGGGGTCGGGCAAGGCTGGCGCGGCGGAGGCGGAGGCGGAGGACCAGGCGGGGGAGGAGGCGGAGGCGCCGCCGGGCGCGTGCGGCCGGCTCCTCGCCCTCCCCTTCCGCCCGCTGCTCGCGCTGCTCCGCGCCAGCTGCCCCGACTGCGAGCTCGGCGGAGAGGGCGAGCCGCTGTACCCGCTCACGCTGACGGTGGCCTTTGCGTGGCTGTCGGTCTTCTCGTTCGCCCTCTCCGCCGCCGTGACCCGCTGGGGCACGCTCCTAAATCTGCCTCCCTCGGTGATGGGCGTCTACGTCATCGCGGTCGGGGCGCAGGTTCCCGACACGCTGCAAGCGGTCGCGGTGGCGCGGCGCGGGCTCGGCTCGATGGCGGTGGCCAGCGCCGTCGGCTCGCAAGTCATCAACGTCCTCGTCGGGCTCGGCCTGCCGTGGCTCCTCTCCAGCAGCGCTGGCCGTGAGGTCGCCATCAAAGGCCGTTCCGAGCTCATCGACGCTATCTGGCTCATGCGCGCGCCCACCGCCCCTCCCACCCACCGCCCCTCCCGAAGCCACACCCCGACGCCACACGCAGCGCCGCCGCAGGTACGCAGCGGTGCTCGCCTACCTCGCCGTCCTCATCGCCCCCACCGCCCCGAGTTGGTGCAGCCGCGGCCACGCGCGCCTCGGCCGCGCGCAAGGCAAGCTGCTCATCGGCTGCTACGCCGGCCTCGTCGCGCTCCACGCCGTCCGCGCCCAGATGTCCGCCGACTGGTGAGCAGCGGCGGCGTGGGCGAGCGCTGGCTCGGGTTCGGGCGAGGAGGCGCACGCACGCGCAACCTTTTCAGGATCTTTAGCCCTGGTCTGGACGGTTTTTTTGCGGCATCTTGATGTATCTCTCCATATCTGACCGTATCCCGCGCCATATCCCGCCGCATATACGTCCCGCCATTTCCCTCGCTCCGGCCAGCTGCCAGGGCTGCTGGCGCGTGGCGGCCGCCGGGAGAAGGGTCTAATCCACTAAGAGTCGAATTACTCTAAGACACAGACCTCGGCTCGCCAGACGCCACACGACGAACATCCATCCAGGGGGCGGCTTCCCGCTGGGCGCCGGCCGCCCTCACCGCTTCCGTCGCGTCCGATTTGCGGTTCACGCTTTCACGGACGTTGTCGTGAACACATCGTGTGGGGGCTCCGTATCTCGTCTCTCATCATATCCACGTGTATCTATCTCCCGGTATCCCGCCAATATCCCGCCATATCCCGCCATATCCCGCCATATCCCGCTGGCGCGCGCGCGCCGCGCGCCGCGGATACCGCGAAAAAAACCGTCCAGATCAGGGGGATCTTTTCACTGGCGCGATATACACGCCCCCAACGGCGCGCATGTGAAGTTAGAGCCGCGCGCCGCGGGGACAGAGAGTCGTGTGTGTGTGTGTGTGGGGGGGGGGGGCAAGGAGTAGGCTCTCGCGTGGGACCTGTAGGCTCTCGCGTGAGCAGAGCATGCCGCGCCCTCTAACGTCTACACATGTCACAGTACAAAGTCTACACTTTTCGGGGGTCCTCCAGATCAAGCTCGACAAACAGCCGGCGCCACTCCTCCAAGAGAGGCCTCCACTCCGCAACGAGGTCGCGCATGCCTTGGAGCAGCGTCTCGTCCTCGCACGGAGCGGTCGTGGCACGCAGCCGTGCGAGGAATGCGGCCCTGGGCAGCATCCCACGCGGTAAGCCAAACCGATACACGCGACGAAGAAGCGAGCCGTGGAACGGCTCTAGCTCCACAGCGTACGCATGCAGCGCTGCATTTCGTGGGCTGAGCGTGTCGTTAGGATCGCTCGCTGCAACATCACCAAAGAGAGTAGAGTGAAATGCAATGGTCCGGCGTAGCCAAAGCAGCCCGCATGCGGCGCTTGGGTCCTTCAGAACGCCGCCCGCCTTGTGGATACCGGTCCGAGCCTCGGCCTCGAGGAGTTCCCGCATCGTCATTTCGCCAGTAGTCTTGTCGGGCCTCCACCCCTCCCTGACAGACTGGATGTTTGCCTCGAAGTACCGCGCTGGGGCGGCCATAGCACCGCCCATTGCGCGCTGCAACGCGAGAAATTCGTCGCACGCGTCGAGGAGGCGTCCCACGTCAATGTCAATACGCTGCTTGGTAGAGTGAGCCCTCCAGCTCATTGCGCTCTTTGGCGAATGGACATTCGCGGTCAAGCATGAAGAAAACGCCCGCACCACTGGCACGAGACGATGCGGTGCATTATGATTGGTGTGCTTAAACGCATGCAGACTTTTGCAGAGGCCTGCGTCCGATGCATCTCGTGCGGCCCGAAGACCACCCGCCGCGGCGACTGCTAGCACAGTGACGAAGAGCGAGACTGCCAGCGCCAAGTTGGAGGAGCAGCTCGAGTAGAACAATGGCAAGAACTCGTCGCTGGAAGACATAGAGCACGGAATCGGACGGGGGACGTAATCTACGGAACTTTGTGAGAATGGTACAAATCAGCGTCGGGAGACCCGAGAGCGGCACGCTACATTCAGCGCAGCCCCTGAGCCCTGTGGCGCTCAGTGCGCGCGCCGGTGCGCGCGCCGAGTTAGCCTTCGGGCCGAGTTGTGGGCGAGAGTGTGAGTGAGTGAGAGACACCCGTATCTATAGCGCGCCACGGCCCACGCCCCCAGCCCCACGCGAGTACGGTCGCCCAAAAGGGAAACACTCCCGAAAAGACCCCCAAAAGAGCCTTTTTTTCGCTGCTTGTCGGTCATGTCTGTCCGCTATATATCCTTGTAGACTGGGCAACTACTGCGTACTGCTACTGGGCGCTGTACGCGTGAACTCGTGAGTGTCCCACCTGGAAAAATGACCTTCTCTGTAGCTTATGGGCATAAGGCGATCGATTTCACGCGCCTCGCGCTGTCCCTACGCGACGACGGACTCGTTTGAGGCTCGTACGTAAACTGCGCATGGAAACTGTACGTGCGCTGTACTCCGGTCTCCGCTCTCCGGCTCTCCGACGTACAAGCCATCACACCCGGGACCCTTCCCATCTCACTGCCCACAACACTCTACAACGTGTCGTTGACTCAAGACCCAACGTACACCTCGCCCCGGAGCGCGACCTTCAGGCCCCACTCCCCTGCCACTCTGTCCAAAGTCGCTTGCACCTCTGGCAGCAGGCCGGCCCCCGAGGTGTTTGCGGCTCCCGCCGGCACGGAGAAGCGCAGCTCGGAGGGCGCCTGCAGGAGCAGCCGCGCGCAGCTCACTGGCTCGCCCCCATCGGCCGTGGAGGAGACGGTGCCGGCTGCGGTGACGGCGGCCAGGCGCGGCGCAATGCGGTGCAGGACGGCGGTGAGCACGTCGCGCGCAGAGGCTTCACAGACTCGGCCGAGCGCCGCGGCCGCAGCACTCGCCCGTTCATGCACGCGTGCGGAGCGGAGGCTGTCGGAGGGCAGTTTGCGGCCAGAGGCGGATCGGAGAACATCGGCTCTGCCGTGCTGGAGGAGAGCGGCGGCCACCCCCGGAAAGGCGGAGAGGAGTCTGACAGCCGGCGGCTCGGCCTGCGCCTCGGCCGGGCCGGCAGGGGGTTCGGCGCGAGGCTCCACCCACCCGCCGAGAAGACCCGACCACAGCTGGCGCATGCGCTCGACGGCCGCGGGCTCCACCTCGTCCGCCGGTCGCCGGAGCATGCGAGCTGCCGTGCGGGCGACAAACTCGCAAGCTTGAGATCCGCCCGGAGAAGCGGCCGCCTCCGCCGCCGCCGCGAGCAGATGCTCGTCTGCGGCGTGGTGTGCCAGCATCAGGAGGGCTAGCTCAGGCACCCGCACGACGAGCGTCTCGCACCCCGTCGACGGCGACTCGAGGCAGCCGGCGAGGTGCCACGGTGTGCGCGCTGCCGGTCCTTCCGGCAACAACGCGCCCGCCGGCAGCTCCTCGCCAGCCCGCGGGTCGGGGGCACACCCGGCCTCCTCGGCGGCCGCAGCACCGACCCAAGCCGGGCTCGGCTGGCAGGCGAGGTCCACGAAAGCAGCCATCTCGTCCCGCGCAGGCCACAGCCCGCCGCGCAAGGGGTCGGGCCGCAGCTGCAGCCGGAGCTCGCCTCCGCCCCGCGGCTGCTCCGTCCGGCGAAGCGAGTCAACGGCCTGCACCTGGGCCTTGAGCCAGCGCAGCTCGAGCAGAAGCAACGCTAGCCGGTGGCGCCAAGCGCTTCGTCGCAGCAGCGCGTCGACCTGCGCATCCTCGCTCGGACCGAAGGCCATCGCATCGCCGCTGTCGACGCCCGCCCACACGGCGTGCAGCCGCTGGACCGCGCCGGGCGTCAGGGATGCGAGAGAGGGCGCCAGCGACGCCGCGCTTGCGTCGTCCGCCCGACCCGTCTGAGCCAGCGTCGCAAGCTCGAGCCCGGGGTTGAGCTCGTCGAGCAGCGGCGCGGCCAGCCGCTCGAGCAGAGCCATCCGGTCCCGAGCGGCTGCCTCGAAGGCCTCCACTGCCCGAGCGCTCAGCCGCAGCACGCCCTGCCCGAGCCTCTGCAGCACCGGGGAGCTCGACAGGCTGCAGAGAAGCCTGAACGGCTCCTCGAGCCGCTCGTCCCACAGCGGCCGCGACACGCGCTCCACCAAGCAAAGGGCCTGCGCCGCGCGCAGACACGCCTCTTCGTGGCCCGCACACGACGCGGCGACGCTCACCAGCGCCGAGGGCGTGTCGGGCCAGCAGGAGAGCTCCGCGGCAAGCTCGCGGGGGCCGCTCTGTCCAGGGGAGAGCAGCGCGCAAGCGAGGCTCGTGTCGATGACGGGCGGCTCGAGACGCACGCCAAGCGAGGAGAGCAGCGGCAGGAGCGGCGCCACGTCATGGCCGACCTTCCTCCTGCTGCTTGCAAAAGCCCTCCGCACACCCTCGACGAAGCGCGAGCGAAGCCGCCTCTCTGGTCGCCTCTCCTGCGGAGAGAGGCGGGGCGCCGCCTCGAGCGGCTCCGCCGCCTCGAGCGGCTCCGCCGCCTCGAGCGGCTCCGCCCCCTCGGGAGCAGGCCCGGGCGGAGGCTCGTAAAGGGGCACCCAAAAGACCTTGTCGGGGCAGAGGCAGACGGCGATTCCCTGGAGCATCGCACTGCCGCCGGCGTCCGCGGTGAGGGCGGCCCAGGAGAAGACGGGCGCCCGGAGCCACTCCTCGAAGAAGGCGTCCCACGCGCCGAAGCGGCTGCCAACCGGCACAATCTCGAACGGCAGGGAACCTCGCCGGCCCGGCGCGCCCAGAGACGAGCGCCGGCCCGGCTGCGCCGGCCCGTCTGCGGCCGCGAGACGGGTCGCGCCCCTCCGAATCCTCCCGACGGCTGCGGCGAGCACCGCGGCGTCCGCGCCGCTCTCGCCCTTCTGCAGCGCACCCAGCAGCGCGTCGTGCGGCGCCTGGGCGATCCGCTCGACCGAGCTGAAGCCAGCCCGGATGAGGGCCCTGGCACGCTTGGGGCCAACCTGCGCGATGCCCTGGATGGCGAGGGCGCTCGGCCCGTCCTCCGCGCCCTCGACGCGCTGTAAGAAGTAGGCCGCCAGGTTGGCCACGTTGCTGTAGCCCGCCTCAAAGCAGAAGGTCCGGAAGCGGCTTGCGTGTGCAGCCGCGTCCTTCTGCAGCTTCTCGAGCTCGCCGGCCGACGCGCCGAACCGGGACGAGACCCGGGAGAAGGTGTCGCCGCGATTGAGGCGCCGCAGCATGAGCGCCGCCCAAAACTTGGAGCACGCGTCCACCTTGCGCGCCGCGTCGGGGCTGACCACGGACCCGCGCCACCCTTGCACCATCCGCACGTACTCGTAGTCGACGCCGCACACCTCGGCCACCTTGCGCTGCGCGGGAGTGAGCTCGTCGAGCTGCTTGCCGAGCTGGCCCCAGCGGTAGGTGCTGTCGCGGGCGTCGCCGGCATCGCCGGTGTCACGGAAGAGCTCCTTGACCTTCTCGGCCGACGGCACCATCAGGTAGATGAGGTGCAGGTCGTCGCCCATCTGAAAGTGGCTGAGCGCCGCCTGCAGCGCGTCGTGCATCTCCACCGCCTCGGCCGGGTGGAGGCCGGAGAGGAAGACGGCCTGGCCGAGCGTGGTCTGCTTCCAGGTGAGCGTCTGCGCATTGTGCGAGAGCAGCCTCCGCGCGGTGAGCCACGCCAGCTGGGCGCCGATGGCGTCGTCCAGCGCCCTCCTCGCATCGGGGTGCTCGCTCACGCGCAGCTGATGGTGCGCGAGCGTGCAGCACAGAGCCTGCCGCAGCCGGCTGCTGTCGGACGCTTGACCGCAAGCCACCGCGTCGAGGACGAAGCGGCACAGCGCGTGCGGGGCGGCCTCGCCGAGGTGAGAGCAGAGGGGCTCGGGCAGCGCGCGCATCATCTCCTCCGCCTTGCGTTTCTCCGTGTCGTTTTCCACGCACAAGATCGACTCGCCCTGGCTACAGAGCCCGGTCCGGCCAGCCCGTCCCGACATCTGGCGGTACCTCGTCGACTTGAGGAACTGCCAGCCTTTGTCGCCGTAGTCTTGGCACGAGGTGATCACCACGCGGGAGCACGGCAAGTTGACCCCGGCGGAGAGCGTCGACGTGCTGCAGAGGACGCAGACGGTGCCCGGCCGGCGGAAGCCCATCTCAACCAGCTCCCGCGCCTCGTTGTCGAGGCCGGCGTGGTGGAAGGCGACACCGTGCGGCAGCGTCTTGCGCAGCGCCTGCAGGCTCGGCGGTGGCTCATCGCCCAGCTGCCGCAGGTCCAGCGGCCACATGGCTCGCTCCAGCTCCGAGAGGAGCGCCACGCGCTGCTGCTGCACCTCGGGCGGGGCGCGCAGGCCCTTCTCGCCAAAGGCGGCCGCCACCCTCGCCGCCGCGCCCTCGGCGCCCTTCTTGGTCGGGCAAAAGACCAACACGTCCTGCGGCCCGTTGAGACTGTGCGCAACCTCGGCGCAGAGCGCGCCGAGGCAGCCGGCGTCGTTGGGCGTGAGCGGTCCGAGGAGGCGTCGCCCCACCATCGCGCGCCCTCGCGATGGCCCGTGCGGTGCGCCGGCGCTGGCCGGCGCAGGAACGGCCTCGAGCTGGCCGCCCCGTAGGCTGAAAGTGTACTGCTTGAGGGCGACCGGCCGGAAGTCGGCCTCCTTGACCGCCGCGTGCAGCCAGCCGGCGATCTGCGCCGCGTTGGGGAGGGTTGCCGACATGGCCACCACCTGCGTGCCTCGCGGCGCGTCGCGGGCACCGGCCGAGCTTCCGCCCGCGCCGCCTGCGTCCGCTCCCGCGACGCCCTGGCCGGCCGGCGGCGCCTGTGCGAAGAGCAGCTTGGCGAGGAGGAGCTCGAGGAGGTGGCCGCGGCTGGGGTCGCCCAGCAGGTGCACCTCGTCCACCACCACCGCCCCGAGCTCGTGCAGCTGCTTGTCGAAGACGAGCTTGTTGACGATCAGGTGCGCCTTCTCGATGGTGCAGACGGCGACGTCGCAATTGTCGAAGTTGGCGGAGTGGCGCGCACCGTGGCACACCTCGACGCGCACCGGCCGCGGCAAGGCGGCCATACCCTTCTTCCGCTTCTTCTTGGCGGTGCGGCACACCTTGAGCTTGGCGAGCAGACCGCTCAGCGTCGCGCCGACCTCCTCGACGAGCGAGACGAACGGCAGCACGATCAGCGCCTTCTTCTTGCGCGTCGCCAGCATCCTCGCAACCAGCAGCCACGCCACGAGCGACTTCCCGCCCGAGGTGGGGCTCGAGTAGACGAGCGAGCGCCCCTCCAGCACGCCGCGCAGCAAGAGGCACTCGGCCTGCCACCGGTGCAGCGCAGTCACGCGGAGCTCGGCTCTGCAAGCGTCGACCACCGGCGCCGGCACGCCGAGCCGCCTGCCCATCGCCTCGATCGAGAGGTCCAGCTCCTGGGGCGGTGCCGGCGGGCAGGAGCGGGCAAGAGGCTGCGAGTCCGGTGACGCCTCGCCGGCCACGCCGAGCGGCAACGCCGTCGGCATCGCGTCGGCGAGAGCCAGCACGTCGGAGAGCCTGCACTCTTCCTCCTCAGCAGCAGCCACTCGCGACTGGGACGGCGTCTGCAGCGGCGGCGGCCGGCCATGCTGCACCGTGGCGACCTCGGGCTGGCTGGCAACGGATCGCGCCGGCGGGGCGCAGAGCCGCAGCTCCGTCGCCCCGGCCTGGCGTGGCGGGGCCGGCGGAGGCACTGGCGGCGGCCAGGGCGGCGGCGGCAGCGGCTGGTGGTGGGGGCTGGAACGCGCCATCACCGGCGACGGCTGAGGCCACTGCGCCTGAGCCTGCAGCTGCCGCTGCGACGGCTGCGGCTGACTCGGCGGAGGCCGCGGCGGCAGACGGTGCTGCAGTGGCAGGGCCGGCGCACGGGGCGGCAGCGGCGGCTGCGGGAGCGGCGGGTGTGTCGGCGGCTGCGGGAGCGGCGGATGTGGCTGCGCCGCCGCTGCTTGAGGCGGCCTCCCCTGGCTCGCACGTGGGGCGCGGAAGGCTCTCGGGTCTGACCGCTGGCTCAAGTTGCGATTCAGCGGCCGCTGGGGCGGCGCCGACGAGCTGCTTGCCCCTCGCGCCCCCACCGAGGCGGGAACGAGGAGGCTGCCGCCGGGGGCAGTGCTCGCAACGGTCGCGCCCTCGCTTCTCATGCTCTCCGCCGCCTCCACCATTGCATTGCCGCGCTCGAGGCCGGAGGCTGACACGGTGAGCGGCCGACCTCCGCCCGAGCGGAAGAAGGAGGCGGGCGCGTGCGCTCCCGGCGCACGCTGCTGCTGGCCTCGCAGCTGCTGCCGCGGCTGCACAGCGGGCTGTCGCTGCGGGGGCGGCGGCCGTTGTGGCTGCCGCTGCTGCTGCGCCGACGCACCGTGCTGAGGCGGCGGCGGCCTCTTTTGCTGGTACAGCTGCGGCGGCGGCATGAGGTGCTGCGGCGACGGCTGTTGTTGAGGCGGCGGCCGCGGCGGCAGCGACGGCGGCGGTGGGCGCGGCGGCAGTGGGCGTGGCGGCGGTGGGCGCGGCGGCGGTGGGCGCGGCGGCGGCTGAGGCGACGCAGGAGGCGGCGGTGCCATGCCTGGAGCCAGCATCTGCTGCCGGTGGAGCTGCTGCTGCACCTCGGCACCGCTCATGAAGCCTCCAGAGGCGCACACTTGCACCGGAGCGGCGTGCTCCGGAACAGGCCTCTTGGCCGGCGAACTGGGCGGCCAGTTTGAGCTCGAGCAGCCTGCAGATGATCGGCTCCTCTTTTGCCCCGAAGAGGCCGCGGCGGCGGACGCGGCGGAGGCAGTGGCGGTGGCGGCGGCGGCGGCGGAAGCGGTCGCGGCGGCGGCGGCTGCGGCGGATGCGATGCCCGGCGGTGCCGGGCCGCCTGTCCCAGGTGCTTCCGGCACAGCATATGCCTCGCACTGCACCCGGTATGCGGCCCACTCGTGGGACCACACCCACAGGTGCGAGCACTGCCCTGGCCCGCGGCCGCCGGCGTTGCAGCGATAGAAGGACTTACCCTCGTTGGGCGGCTTGCAGTGGAACTCAATGACCTGCGCCCTTTGATGGCGCGAGCACACCGGCATTTGAGTGAGTGGATTTGCCAGCGGCAGCGCGCCGCGGCCGGGCGGCATTGGCGGAGCGAGGCGCTCTCGCTGGCCATGCCGCCGTGGAGCAAGCGGTGGTGGGTCACTCACGCCAGCCTCCATGGCGAGAGCCATGATGCCCGGGGCTGGCGTGGAGGGGCACGACATCACAACGCATCAGCCGGACGACGGTGCACTCCCCGATGCGCGAGCTTCCGAGTCCGCGCGGCTGGCTGCTGGGAATATCAAGCGCGGGAAAAGATTTCCCCATGGACACTACAGTGGTTGCGGGCATTAAGAAACCGTGGCGCCACAAACCCTACCAAGCGCGATTTCCGCAAAAATCTAAGAAACCACGGCGCGCCGCAGGCGCGCCCCGAGAAAGAAAAGGCCAGACACGAGTGTGAACGGGTCCGGAGCCCCAGCTGCAGATCAATCAACATTTCTCTTCGCCTGCGGCAGCGCACTTCTCACTTTTCAAGTCTGCGGTGTTCTGAGTGGAGTGGATGGAGGCGTGTGTGCGTCTTCCGACTTCCCGTCATCCAGAGAGCCGACTCGGCGGCAGACTCTGGCATCGCCCTCGCGGACCGCAGCTTTATTACTATCCCTGGTGTGGACGGTTTTTTTCGCGGTATCCGGGGCGGGATATGGCGGGATATGGCGGGATATGGCGGGCTATGGCGGGATATGGCGGGATACGGCGGGATACGGGCCGCTATCGGCAGGTACCTCAACATACCCCAAAGCAACGGGCCAGACTAGGGCTGTGCTGAGGGTAGAGGGTGTGC
>Ga0115008_10004726_pt1 | contig 11305 bp, 13 predicted proteins | sample FraStrMetagenome_FD_87164 | JGI IMG/M metagenome (GOLD analysis project Ga0115008, IMG submission 87164) | Marine eukaryotic phytoplankton communities from Arctic Ocean - Fram Strait ARC3M Metagenome | ecosystem: Environmental > Aquatic > Marine > Oceanic | place: Fram Strait | collected...
TAAATAAAAAAATAAATAAACAAAATACTCTATGATCAGACGTTATGCCAGTATTAAAGGTGCATATCCTGCTTTGAAAACATTTGTTCGGACCAAAAATATTGTCAATGCTCCATCTATTAATGTACTATCTCTGTTAGTATGTGATCGTGTTTTCGGATTATTTGGAAGAAATTAAGTCACTAAATTCATCAGTCCTAAGCTTTGGAGATCATTATTAAACTTCCAATTGTTCGTGTTTTCATTCGCATCATCCATGAGTATGATTTGATTTCCTTTGCGAAGATAATTCTTTATATCTCCCATAATAGCATTAAATACTTCTTTTCTTTGTTGATCCATTCTAAATTCTTCCTCAGGGATCGCATGCATAATATTTGCTTCATCTAATGCATTGTTTTCATTTTGATGTTTAAATTGTCTTTTCAACCATAGCCATTGTTCAGTCCATGCCAATGATGTGTCTACAGGTTTTTTTTTGCTCTTGTTAAATCATTGCCCCTAAAACAGATCCAATTTTACATGTCTGCGCTCTTTCGCCCCTTTTCGGAATATGTACCTGTTGATTTATTGGATGCAATGGATACTACACCACCATTTTGTCTGGTATCTCCTTGTCCAAATCCCTGTGTTTTTTTGTTTACATTGCTATCCAGAGTATGCATATCTACTAATGGTGGGAAGTATTGGTGGGCATACGTATTGTGTACATTTCATCTACTCTCTGATAATGCTAGGAAATCCACTTGATGTTCTCTTAGACTTTCAAGCTCACCTCGAAGTTGTTGGAACTTAGTATGCAGTTTGATTCCATTTGGGTTTCGGAGCAAAATCTTGCTGCAGGATGATGCTTCTTTTTTGTATTTTCTCCAATCAATATGTTTGTTTGAAATTATATGTCGTGAATAATTATCAAATTACTCTATAAGACATGTTACATAATATTTTTTTAGTGCCATCCTTAGCTTGCTTGGCGTTCCAGTTCTGCCAGGCTCAATATTCTGATCACTTCGACGAAACGAAAACCACATTCCAACTCCTTTTGTGAAAAACAATTGACTACGACCCATGAAAGCCTGCCACTTCCTCCTTTGAATGCCTGTCGAATCTTGTCAAATATTATCCCCGTCGAGTTGGCCTTTCCAATCGAGTCGAGGTGATAACCTCTGTTTTTTCGACCTTGCCTCTGTGTGAGCTGGATGCAAAAGATCTATAGTGAAATAATTATGAGCTTATTCTATCATTAGATTAAGTTCGCAAAACGAAATTTTGCATTTATAATAACTCAAAAATTGAATGAGCTTTCAAACGGATTCAAAAGCAAACTCCAACGCATTGATTGTTCTATCTGATTGAATTGCATAACTCACAATCCAGAATGGCAAATAAAACCAAATTTTTCGATTTACATCTATGTTCACTTGATCAACAGTGATTGCAACTGATCAATTGACTTAGATCATATAGCCAGTTTATATAGATAGAGATAAAAATAAAATAAAAGAGAGATAGCAAGAATTAGACGAGGTTCGAGTTGCTATAAAAACTCTCCCGAACATAAAGAAATTGTGACCAAAATTTGTAATGATCCCAAAGTCCCTTATGTCAATCTGAAGCAGTATTTACGGAACTATAAAATCGTAAGGCCATAACAGCGAAAATTGTACTATAGTCTACGTAAGTCTACGAAAAATAGAAGTTTTTGAGGGAACATCAAATGGCGGAAAATTTACCGAAAGGTGAAAATTGGACGCGGAAGGACATGGAGGATAAGAAAGACGATTCGAATCACTTCCAAAAAATGGAAGTTGATGGAAAAAGCGAAGAAGATAAATTAGGAGAGATTATCAAAAACAATGATGACGATTTAGAATGGGAAGACAAGAGTTTGAGTGAAGATATGAGTTTAGAACAGAATTCGGATCAAAGTTATGAAGAAGAAAAAACTACATTAGTAGAAAAGAGCATAGTAAGTATCCCTGTTTTGGAAGGCGCGAAGAGGAGAAAAACGGAAATGGGTACCGTGACTGCAACGTCGAGTGAGAGTAAAAAAGTTGAAGATGGTGAAAAAAACTCTAGGAAAACAGAAACATACAATGTAATTGAAAATCAGTCAAACAAAATTAAATTTCGTAAGGAAAATGTCCGAATTCAAAGATAATGAAGAAGAACAAAACCCAGAGGATCGAGACATTGCAATTAGCGATATGGAAAGGAAATTGAGAGTAACAAAAGAGACCGAAGATGTACAAACCAATAATCAAAATAAATAAACGTTATTCCAGATTCTCCAGAACTGGTGGGAGTATAAAGGAGCAGAACCGAACCAATCGGAATCACAAAGATGGCGTTGACAAAGGAAGTTATGAAGATTAGAGATGAAATGAAATATGGAGTTTGCGAAATGAAACAGGAAAATGCCACTGAAAATTGGAATGACCAAGAACTAAGCTTATTGAAAGTAGAAACTGAGGGGTGGCTATTAACAGTAGATGACTGGGAAATGAAATAGATTGAGAAATTCCATAAAGAAAATGAGTAAGTTATGCCAAATGAAAAAGAAAAAATCAGATCAATAGTAAAAAGGAACGTATTGCTTAGTAGCATCAAACATGAAGCGGAACAAGCAAGAAAAAAATTGTATTTGGGTGGTAAGACAAATGAATTAGATTTGAGTCATATCAATCATACATTGCATGGTTTCAAACACATGATGAAAGATATTTAGTGGACTGAAATATAAAGAAAAAATGATGAAGAACTAGCAGAATTATTCATGGACATGATGGTACGACCCTGCAAAATTAGTATAAAGGAGGGGAACAAGGTACAACATCATGCAAATAGAATACTAGCACCGGAAGTAATCAATGCCATAAATATGAGAGATCATTCAGGACCAGTTGTGAAAAAGAAAGCATTTTTTTCGGAAGTCGTACTACACAAAAATCCCTAACATGCCAAAACCTACGTAAATCTATGCAAATTTAAAAAAATTCAGTCAAACAGCCAATGACTAAAACATCAACAAATCAACCAATCATAGACTGATATCAACAAAAGCTACCTTCAAACGTCAACAAATCTATACCTTCAAGTAAAATGGGTAAAGATACAAAGAAAATGAAGCGGAAATCGAAGACGAAAGTCAATAAATCCACCAAACCAAGAGCGAAACTGGCCAAATCAACAAATTTGATGGAGAACAGTGGCACGCCGGAAATAAAAAATGAAGATCAACATCAAAATGAGATCCACCCAACAAATGAAAATGAACCGGATATTATCTCTCTCAAACTACTTAGGAGAGAAATTAAGGTGAAACATCTACAGCTAGCTGATGAAGTAATAAAAAAACTCAGAGACTTCTTAACAGAAAGAGAAAGTCTGGCTCTCAAGAAGAAATTGATCAAGAAGAGATCAAATTGAATGAGGCAAAAGCAGAGCAAGAGGAAGCTTCCACTTGGATACACCCCAGAGCAGCATTGGATCAATTATTCAATAACTTAGAGCAATAGATTCAGAGTAAAGATGACAAAAATGTCATCCAAATCACAGAAAAATTAATCTCTGATGCAGAAGAATCGCTCCAAATGATTGAAGACAACTTGGAAGAGGCAATGTTATTTAAATTCATTGATGAAAATCAGAGCTTAGAGAAACCTTCAAAAAATGACCTAGACTCAGATTCTGAAAATGAAAAGATGAGCACATTGTCACCCATCCAACATCAAAATCACATGGATAATGAAAATCAAGAAACCAATTTGTTATTTGCAAACAAAATTAATTATCTAGAACAAGAATTCAAAAAAGAAAATGCCATCGCAAGCGATAATACTGACTTGGAAATAGACCAATATTCCAAATCCATTTCGAAAAGTAACGTCAACAAAAATACCAACTACATCACCCCAATTAAAGCAGCGAAGAATTTCGACAAAATAGAACTGAATGAAGGTGAAATGACACCTAAATCAGTTTCCAAACAGACTTCAATCAACATGGTACAAGAAAGGTCAAAAAGTGCCCTTCAAATTCTATCTCCAAAAGAAAAATTGGCAAAAATTCGAAACCAAGCAAAGAACAATGCAATTGCGGCAAAAACAAAATCAAAGCAATGAGCGAACAAGATAAAGATTTAGCTTCTTTAAATGTTACTAGTCTGAATGTACCTCCCAAAGTGAAAGATAACAACGATGTAAAGAAATCCAAAATCAAAGAAACAAAAAAAGAATCAAAAAAGAAGAAACCAAAAGTGAAAGATAGTAGAAATAATCAAGAAAAGAACAATCATAAAAAGAGGAAAATCATTTTACAAAGAAGAAAGCGATGAAGAAAATGACAATGGCAAAGGATTTGACTCCGAATACAGCGAAGATGAAGCATCAACTTCTAGTGATATTGAAGTAGTAGCAAAAAAAGTCACAACAAAATCCAAGTAAAAAAAGTCAAACGAAGATCAACCTTACCAGAAACTACTACAGTACCTACTTTTCAGTCAAATTGAAAGTTGAGAAAGGCAATGTCCCTACCAAATAATTGAATAAGGCCATCAAATCCTTTCTAGTACAACTCCAACTCATAGACTCCTCTTATGACTATGAATCTGAGATTCCCACAGAAGCGATCATTAAATCAAAAAATATCCCGAATGAATTTAGCAAGATGAAAGGTGTTTCAGTAATGTCAACACCACACCTAATGGCGGTCACTAATGTTTTCAAATGTGGATCGGACATGATGACCCTGCAGCTAATCTTCTAGTCAACATGAAATAGTGGTCATCTGAAAATGATACGCATATGTATAAAAAGCTATGACAAAAAAAAATCACATCCAAAGACTATTGGCTACTATGGTCAACAGAACGTATGGATGGAGAATTTTTAAAGGAAGAGACAATCAACATCATTAAAAATATTGTGAATAAAAACTTCAGTTTTTGTTTTAACTTTGGTGCAGTTCGAAAGGATCAAAAATTCTTTGTAAACTCCAATGCTTCCAAATGGAATATGGCTATGATTATTGGGGCAGAACGAGAAGAAAAAGAAGAGATTTATTCGATATTAGGAAGAAATATCAGTACTTCAAATACCATCAAAATCCTAGGGACTGAAATGAGAATGATACCAATGATGAATAATGACTTACCATCCCATACTAAAAGGAAGATTTCCAGAATGATCCTGATCCATAAGCAAGAGCAACTTCTCTCCACCCTGATCACCAAACCCTGTGTATACTTGACAGAGATTGATTACTATAATATCAACCTCAAGACAACCCTAAGGGAGATCATTATGAACCTAGAAACCCTCAGAGCATTTGATGATAAAGGAAAATCATTTAAGATGTTTCAAAATGTTGATTATAGTTCGTGATATGGCTGTTATATTCTTACCTTTCCCAATCACCTAGAGAAAGAAGCAGTTGATTTCATTGCCCAATTACTAGCGCATCTACAATATGTCTACGGAGAAGAGGTGCTTTTTATGCTCACAGCCGAAGGAGCAGTAAAAGCACAGCAATCCCTATGGGATGAGGAAAACCTATGCGCTACATCGAATTTGGATATTGTATTAGATGCAATAGACCTTGAATCAACCAATAAATCATGGCTTCCAACACTCCAAGACGGTATTCTCGAATTTAACACCTCACAAATCGAAATGCAGAATAAAGTACATGAAAGTGCAACGGATACAGATTCTATATCTACATTTGCCCCTAAGAACCAAAAAGTGATTAAAGCTGACTCTAAAAAGGAAGAGAACAAAAACTCCCAACATAATGCTGAAATGAGAATCACGATTGACAGGAATGAAACTCCAGACTGTTACGAAGATCTGTAGAGTTCTAGGGAAATGATCGTAGAAAAAAATGGGTTCTCACGTGCAAGGCATATCCGGTGCAAAGTTGGAATGTGACGTATTATTCGCGTGTATTTTTCATTTGTAGACGTATCGCAGACACCGCCGTCAGAGGGTTCTGGCAGCACGTCGTAAAATAATAAATGCAAATTTTCCAAAAATAAACTCCCAACTTAATGCTAGTGAAGAAGCGAAAATAACAAAGAAATTGAAGATGATAGGGAAGATGATAATGAAGACGATAGTGAAGACGATAGTGAAGACAAGAGTGAAGATGAGATCTCCGGAGAAAGTAATACAAGTAATGAACCAAAATTAAATGAAGTGATGATGAAACATCAACTAACGAAGAAGAAATTGAAAAGAACGGCTATGATGACAGTAACAATGTATGTGACACCGCCAGTGTCGCCTCGACTGAAATTGAGAGTGAAGATCAAAAGGATAGGACACATGATGATCAAGACACGATGAAAACCTCCAGGTCTGCCGTGAGCAACCTGGAGGGAGCCCTGTAACACCAGAGAAAGTCGTGGTTGAAAAATGTCTGTAAAGTTCATCCACCAGTGGGATTAAATGGGGATCAGGCAAGTATATGTTATATGTCTTAATTAATACTAAATAACAACAAAAAACACGTCATTGGACAAATTAGTTACATCTTCACGAAGAAAAGTCATTCATCAGCGAGAAACCTACCTAATTAAATCTTATGAAGAACCGCCAACTGCAATAAAAACATCAATCAAATCGAACAAGAAATTTTAATGCATAAACCTTTGGCGATCACTTAGTTGAGAAAGAGGAAGGAATCATCAGGATAGCAAGCCAAAACATCAATTGCATTGGGTGTAATCAAGATCACAATCAGAAAAAGTGTTCCGATGGAATAGGTGTAGACCCTAGCCATCTCAAATCTGACAACAGCTTCAGGATCCTCCGCAATGAAATTAAGTATGAGGACGTCTTTGGATTGGCTGAAGCCAACGTCCATTGGTATCGTCTGTACAATCATGAATCTTTATACTCAAGATTTACATGAGCTGTACAATCCCTACTATGTATATTGTATAGTTTTCATGTAAAATAAAAATTTGTTTATTATTATTTATACTCAAGATTTAAGCTCTGGTGGAAATACTTTAAAATTTCAACCGCACATAACAAGCACGAGGATCTGGAAAAACACAACAGAGTGGAACATGTATGGTCTCTGTGGGACAAGCTGCATACAGATTTTTTGCTAAAGGCAAGGATTCCACAGGCCTAGGTCAATGTTGCTGAATTGAATTTTGTGGTAAAGAAGATAGATTGACCCAAGTATACACAACATACAGGCCAGGTTGTAAACCCTCATCTTGTTACTCAGTGCATATGAATCAGCTGCAAGCTTTGCTTTGGCAGCCGTCTTCCTTGTGAGGAGGAAGGCTTTGATGATTTTGTTTTAATTTGATTTAATGTCATCTATGAGTTGCTACATGTGTACTCATATCTAAGTATTAAATCCAAAGCTAGCTTTTCAATTTAACTATTAAAGTTGCAGCTATGCTTTTAATTAGACGATAACATCTAAGCGTAGACTAATTTATCTGGATTGTAAACTGTATATTGCACTTGGAACCATCTCTGGCAATTTTTTAAATGCGCTCCTTGTTTTCAATTCCCCTTCTATTTCATTTATATTCTTCGTTTTAACTTTTCCTTTATGGAATCTAAATGCTAAGTAATACCACAAAGATTTTTCAATGGCATTCTTTCCTCTGCTAACATGGAGATATAAACTATGTTTTTGACCATTTTTTGAGCATGTTGTCATAACGTTAGTTTTGTTCTTTCTCTGCTTCATTAACTCCATGTTCTGTCTCTCATCAACAAAGTAATCTCCAAATGTTTCAACCTTAATATTTCCAGTAAGGATTCTTTCGAATAACATACTATATGTATAATAATAAAATCCTAAAACAGACAAAATGTTGCACATCCAGTTCGACTGCTGAGGGTCACCTTTGACATGTGCGATGGAGAATCCTTTTACACAGCAGGCTTTACACTAACAATTCAAAAATATTCAAGATTCACTTTTTATGCTTATGACACGATTTCCGAGGAAAGCATACATCGATCTTTCACAAAGAGATGTCAAATTATTCAGCACTGCAAATGCAATTCTTCCATTGACTCATGTTGACTATATTTTAATGCAGAAATATTCAAGTAGTAATGAACAAACTAGCTTTGTTCTACGGTTTATATTTTCATAATTAAATAATTAAATCTGGATGTAATAGAGGGAACGTGCATCTTCTCTTTCTGATAGAAAATGGAACGCTTAATCTACTTTGATAGTGCCAAACATTTTTCTGATTACCGCAAAGCATGCAACTGAGCCGACCATTCCTGTGATAAGGAACATGCTCAAAGAGATAAGGAACATGTATCCAAAGTAAAGCAAGTAGCTGATGAAAAAAAGAGAAGAAAGAAAAATGTGAGACCCTTCCTAGATCAAACACCCTTTGATTTTTGGATTTTTATTATTGCGTACTCACGTCATGAAAATTTTGGATGATTCTAATTGCCTGAACCATAGACAAGCGAATCCAAAAACATAAAATCCAACAGAACCAGATGTAATGAATGAGAACCACCACCAACGATGATTTTCAGCACAAAGCTGGTAGTAGCAAAGTAAGACAGTGATTTCAGCACATGTAACGAGTATAATCACATAAACTAGAAGAGTGAAACCAAAAATGTAGTAATATTGGTCCATCCATAGACTAGTCATAATGAAAAAAATTTCAACGTAAGCACCTGCAAATGGTAGCATTCCTGCGCAGTACATCATAATCTCGGGTTTCAAGAAAATTGAAGATTCAGGGATAACTCTGGCAATGGTAGATGTCTTGGTAGGGAATACGATAGCATCTTTCTTGTATCCAAAGTATGATCCCACGAACACAAGAGGAATAGAAACGAAACACCACATAGAGGCTAGGATAAGAATATCGAGGAAGGGTACACTTCCAGAAGAATGGTAGAAAGAGAGGAAAATGTTGAAGACAAGAAATAGACTGAAAGAGACTCCAGGGAAGAAAAGAGCAGTGAGAAGTGTGCACATTTGCCAATGACGGCCACGGAAGCATTTGTACATTCGGCTTGACATGTATCCACCGAAGATACCGCAGAGCATGTAGAATACCAAAGTCATGGTCATTAGACTGCCTCTACGGGCAGGAGACAAGAAGCCTACAGCAGAAAAGATGATAGAAAAGAATGCAGTGATTGCAAGTTGCAGACCGCTCCCCAGAAATACACAGTAAATCATAGGATATTGGGTAGGAGGACGGAAGACGTCAGCATGTACAAGCTTCCAACCTGTTTCATCAATATCTTCATCTTTCTCTTCGTCAGTAAGCACGGCGTTGTAAGCAGCAATATCGTTTCTTAAACTGCGAAGCAATAAGTTCGCAACAAGGAGACTAAGGAAGAGCACAACAAGGATGGAATTAGTGATTGAATACCAATGAACCTTCGCTGGAACCATGTTATCTTCTGTGAGGTAAACATCCCATCGCGAAGCCCACTCGACTGAGCTTGGATTCCATAAAACATCGTAAGTGAAAAGGATTGGAGTACCTTCCTCTACAATTTGAGGACCGAATGCATGTTCAGAGGGTACATGTACTCCAGTGTTAGGACAAGTGGCAAGAGGCTTCCTGTGACCTTCCGGGGATTTTCCGTCCCACTGGAAATTGTTTGCAAATCCATGTTGAATACTAACAGGCTCTACAGAGAATCCAACAACACGATACTTATCATCCAGACCTTCAACTTGGTGGTAATCAATGTGAATATTCACGTGATTGAAAATGAAATAATTTTTGGATGCAATATCTACGAGACCAATGGGAAAACCACCAGCATAATGCTTGAGCTTATAACCTTTGTCAGAAAGTCCTAGTGCTGCAGAAGGAAGATTATCAATGATCCAGTTATTATGATAACCGTACTTGATGTGCATTTTGAGATTTTTCACAGAATCTACATCTGGTACTATTTGGCACAATAAATCGCAATACACCTCACGAAGCATATTGATAGTGTACGGGGATGTTTGAATTTTATTTCCTGTTAAAAATTCTCCTAGATTTTCTGACATCATTTTAGGTCCTCCTTCTGGCTGACAGAAAGGAAGACGATAATAATCCTTCGGAATTTGTGTATGAATGCTGGTCATGGAGTTTACTTTCATTACAACCTTTGCAAAACAAATTAGTTACAAATTCTGCATTTGAGTATTTTCGAAAGATCATAACATGATTCTTGGAAAGACTGATTTCACTTACCTCTGCATTTGGAGAGAAGGTTTGAGGTTGAACACCTGGCATGTAAAATGCGTTACCACTTGATAAAGTGGCAACCGCTACTGTGAGCGCGATTTTGAACGCCTTTGAGAAGATCATTCTAGATTTTGACTCAATTTTTAGGAACGATAGTCAATCAAACTTTCACTGTGAATGTGAAGCACTATAGCGACAATCAAGTTTGTGTTAGCGCCTTGTTAGGAACGGTGAATAAGCGATCGCTAATCTTTTTTATAGGATTAAATGTGCATCTAGAGAGGATTATCCAACATGGATATTGTACACTGACTATATGAAGCAGTAGAAACAGATATGATGCTCGTTTCTTCTGTTAATCGTACTTTGAGAGTAGTATGTTCCACGAATTTACAGCAATTCATTTATTTAATTAAAATATTCCTATTTGAGTACACAGTGCTGTAAATAGCAAAAAAACATAACTTTGCTTACAAACTATCAAGATGCCATGTAGGCTTACATACATCGAACATTTAGTTATGTAGTTGAGATGACGAGTCATCGTAGTACAAAGGACATATTAATTATGTATACCACATTTTGCCTTCATAAATCTTTATCATTCCCGAAAAACAATTTTGTTTCAAAAAATATTCAGTCATCCAGAGCAATTGATACTGAAATGACGTGAAACACAACATTTTGAGAGAGTCATAAATGAAGGTGATAATAGACAATGACCAACTCTTACATATCTCAAAACTCAATAATCATCCATCACAAAACGAGCACACATCAACATGCAAATAAATCCAGTCAGTATACAATGCATATTTCAACATTAGACGGATTCGAATGCTAAGTGACTACTGTCATGCCGCAAAATATTAGCATGTAGATGCATAGATTTTGATTCACCAAATTATTATCAAAACCAACTACACTTCCGAACGATTTCATCCCTTGTTGAATTAAATGAATACTTTCGCAAATTTATTTATGGATCTTTATTAATATCAACAAAATTGAAACATTATTTCAGATCAAAAGAATTCTGCTTGTTCTTCTTTATTCAATCTATTCAATCCAAATACTGGGGGCATTCGAATA
>Ga0115008_10004728_pt1 | contig 11304 bp, 13 predicted proteins | sample FraStrMetagenome_FD_87164 | JGI IMG/M metagenome (GOLD analysis project Ga0115008, IMG submission 87164) | Marine eukaryotic phytoplankton communities from Arctic Ocean - Fram Strait ARC3M Metagenome | ecosystem: Environmental > Aquatic > Marine > Oceanic | place: Fram Strait | collected...
AATTGAATAGCCAATGAAACGGATAACCCTGTTGATATGCAATATTTCTGCTCTAACAAGGAGTTTAATGTAGAAATGTGAAAATTGCGGCAGTTGTGACGTTTTGCAACTTTTTGTTTTTTAGAGTCATGTGTTGTTTTTCTGAAGGTGCGCACAATCCGTCCAGGTTTCTGTGCGGAATGGACCAGATTCTGGGAGGACGTGTGTCGTCCCAGAATCTGGTCCGTCCAGCTTGTGGGAACCGTACCTTATGGATACGGAGATACGAAGAGACGCATTCAAGATTCAAGGTCACAAAATAATCGGCACTGAAGAAAACTTGTCCAATCGCCAGTTCAAACTTCAAACCACTTTTTGAGAAAAGTGTAAGCATAGAAGATGGTAGTGCCTTATTACATTTATAACGCAAAACCTATACTTACACTCTAGAGCGGTTCGATTAAATTGCACAACGTTCTCGTTTATTTTTCAGCGATGTCAGTCATCCCAATTCTCAAAGTCCTCAAACTAGAATAAATATTTGGGAAGAGCAACATCATCATCGACATGAATTTGACATCGAGATAATAGCATACACTGCATATATTATACAACGAAAGTAATCATGCTCAAACAAAATTCAGATCGATAAGAAATGAAATGATCATGGATGCCGACTTGGCACCAATTTCATTTTTGAAGGTATCACTCTTCAGCTAATTATATAAAAAGCCTTTCTCAAAGTTATTTTCTTTTCCTTGAATGGTACTTTTAATCCTCCTCTTTATACAAGCTAGTTCTCCTTATATGACTCTCTATGTACCGGTATTCAAAGTCCTTGCCATTTAGAATTGAAATATAAACTATATCAAGTGTCACAATCTTCGACACATAATGAATGCGTTACCGCAATCCGTAATAGCTCCTCTACGTACTCCTTTCTATGGAGTTTATTGAAAGCAACACTAAAATAACAAAACATCCAACAATCTCCAAAAAGAAACATGTAATCATTCTCTCTCTACATGGATGATCCAAACTTTCACTTTTCTCTTAACATATTTTAACGTGTACTATATGAATAATTACAATATCATTTTATACAACGAAACAAAACAAAATTGAAAAAATAGGAACAACGCAGGCACTCAGGAATTAGGAATCCTCGCCCTTCTCCTCGCACATACCATCTATCTACAACCCACACAACCGTATACACCAACCACACTACGAGTACATATATTAATACATACACACAATATCACCACCTTCTCTCTCCCTTTTTATCCATATATATACTCGTATACCGGTATATCTCTCTCTCTCTCCATGAAATATCACCAACACATGAATTAATTTACACTCCAAACCACTCCCCCAGTCCCAACACACAACCATTCCATCACACACATTCACCCATTCATCCAAACACTCAATCAATAATACCCATGAACAATTGGCCACCACCACACACCCACGCCTTATACTCAGCTGGAACCGATGCCGTAGTAGACGATCCACAGGCACAACAACCACAGCAACCACAGACACAACAACCACAGCAACCACAATTTTACGATACCGCTGCTTACCTCTACAATCAACCACCACAACCACCACCACCACCACCACCGTCTCAAGCTACCGGTCCACCACCACCACCATCATCATCATCATCCCATCATCATCCATCCGAAGCTGCCGTATATCGATACAATCATAACCCACAGCACAATCACAATCACAATCACAATCAGCACAGCCGTCATAATCCACATGGTCATCCACACAGTCATCCTCACAGTCATGGTGTGAATGTAGGTGTCAATGTCAATGTGAGTCATGCACCATCGGCGGTAGGACAACCAAGGATTGCTTATTATGTCAACGAGGATGCGGCTGCAGCGTTGTTGTATGGTCATCCGCAGCAGGCGCCGTCACAATCGCAGCAGCAGGAGGCAGCGGCTAGGTCCATGGCAATGCATCATCATCCAGGAGATGCTGGTGGTGGTATGTATGCTACGAATGCCTATCGATATGAACAGCAGCAGCAGCCGCAGCGTGGTAGGAGGAGTGGTAGTATTGGTGGTGGTGCAGGTGGTACAGGTGGTTATGATATGTATGAAGTTCGTTCCCAGCAGCAGCAAGGTCATGCTTCTTCGGATGGTGGAATGTATGTTCTGTCGTCACAGCAGCAGCAGCAGTCGCAGCAACATGCCATGGCGTTGCAGCATCGTCATTCTTCTTCGTCGGTTATGGATGAGCAGCAGGAGCATATGCATTCACGGTATCGGCATTCGCATCCGCAGCAGCATCGTGAGCAGGAACTTAGTAGTCATGCGGCGGCTGCGTCGGCACTTAGTTTGATGAGTTCCGCTGCGGCTTCGATGTCGCCTGCTGGTGATTATGGGGATGATGAGGAAGATTTGGAAGAGATTGGACCAAAGATTGAGACAATTGATGATGATGATGATGATGGTGGTGATGACGATCATGGTCAGGATGATGAAAGTGAGGGAGATAATGACGAAGATGAAGAGAACATTGCTGTAAATAAAAATACGTTGGGTGGAAGGATTGAGGATGTGTCGATGATACAAGGACCTAGTAATCATGTTAATTCGGCATTTTCAACCTCACAAGAGAAGTTAATAGATGTTGACGATGAAAGGAGGGCTTCAGCTTCTTCTCAGTATACTGCCAGTTCGTTGAAGTTGGATATGTCACCTGTGCGAATGCCCAAACGTTCTTCAAACGTTGTCAACCAATCGGGTGACATATCTGGTGACAATTATCGTAATGATCGTTGTAGGGACAGTGATGATATTGAGAATGGTTCACAGGTAGCTGAAGAGGATGAAAGCATAGAGATGAGCATTACCGATAATGTTCCTCGTGGGAAGACATTGCGTGGAGAAGTGACTGCCTATGGAGGAAAGCAAATTAATATCTTGGATGAAGACGAAGAAAGCAGTAATCTTCCTGTAGATGAATCGTCGCAAGAAGACTTACTGTCTCAGGAAACGCCTGGTTCTACTGCAAAATGTGAATATGAACAAGAAAATAAGATTCAAGAGAGTCAGAGTTATGAAAAATTATTTACAAAACCGATGGTTGCAAAACCAAAGCAGCACGAAACGGTGCCAAAAACCAATACAGCTAATGGAAAACGCAAACGTTCCGTTAAAGAGAAGTCCTTTGACGATGATCATTTCGGTTCTGGAGTAGTCGGGCACAAGACGATGGCTGGCGTTATGGGGACCACACCGATTACTGATGCCGAGTATGAATGTGCAAAGGAACTTATGGACCAGTTTTTGCAGGTGCCTTTGTTGACGGAGTTTATCCGTCCTTGCCTTGAGCTTAATCCTGAGCTCAAAAGTGTTTACATGAAAATCATAAAACGTCCTATGGATTTGGGTCAGGTGTGTAGAAAAATTAAAGAGAGGGTTTATGTAAACATTAATAGCTTGCGGCTAGATGTTTGGCGAGTCTTTTCCAATTGCATTGCCTTTCATTCACATTCCAGTGCCAAAGATATTGCGATTCCGACCTTCATAAGCGTTTCGCTTCATTTGAGAGAATTTTTCAATGCATTGTGGGCTGAATATATGATTCCTAGTGAGATTCCTAATCCATTTCGGGACGGTACGAACAAGAGCAAAAAAGTAGTCAGTGCAGTGAGATCAATTTTTGCGCAACGTGATGAAGCACGACAGGCTCGACTTGTAGCAACAATTTCCACCTCGTTGAGCTGCAAATGCTTGAAAAAAGCTTCCCGAATGATTAGTCGAATGGTGAGTCATCACGGACGCGTAGATGGTCTAGATGTTGAGGCCTGTTTGCAAGAAGGAGACGAAGCTTCTGTGGCGTTCCGTGTGTTACAAGAACGTCTCCTGGAACTAGCTGACGCGAACGAGGGCAATGAGAATGCTGACGACAACTCATTCCAATCTCAAATAACAATAGCTGATCTGACGAGGGATATGAAGGCTTGCGCTGATCTTATGATGTATCCAGAACTCAGCGAAATGTTAAACAGGCGTATGGATAGAATTGTAGGTAAGCTGGTTATCCCCTTATTTGAGGCCGGATGCCGAGGTGTCGACCAAAGTAGCATATGGGGGTGCATGGCAGCAGCTGTATGGGCCCGAGAAAATAGGAAGAAGCCATTCTGGCCCGGCATTGTCTTGGGTATCATCGCACCGGAACATCAGAGGGAAGGTTGGCACAAAGCTCTAACCGATAGGAATGAGGGAAGGCTTCCAAAGCACTTACAGTCTGGTTTAAGCTCAGGGAAGAGAAAAGCCGAGCAACACATGAAGAAACCGAGTGGAGAACAAATGAGGTGAGATCTAAAGCTTCTTTTCGAATTGTACGGTCAACTTAAATCTAACGTTTTTTTTCGAAAGTTATTTTTTGGTAGAATTTATGGGATCCCATGAATTTGCCTGGGTACGCGAAGCCGATCTTGTGGATAACTTTGACCCCACTGCTGATCCTAATGAATTGCGTGCTGACGGTACTTCTTCGAGCAAGAAACGAGTTTCGCGATCAGCAACAATTAATACATCTTCAGAATTGTTCCTCACGTCGGTTGAAGAATGTAAATGGGCTCAAGCTGAATTTGAACGTCAAGTAGGAGATCCATGTGGAGATTTTATTGAGCCACAACTTTCAGAAGGCATACCCTTGAGTTTTAAATCATTGAGTCAGCTTAAAAGTGTCGAAGTTCAGGTCGACGATGAAAGTGACTACGAAGCGGAAGAGCTATTTGAAAATGAAGGCTTGCTTGATTATTCGCCTTCAGGTCGCAAGAGAGCGAAGCAGAAGGCGGCGAAAGCCAAAAAACAAAAGATTGAGGCTGAGAAGGCTGCAAAAAATAGAGCTGAAAAGGCTAAGAAGGCGAAATTAAAAAAATCCGAAACAAGCATTAAAAAGAAAAAATCATCGCCAGAAGGCGTTTTTGAAAAATTGGCGAAACCCGCCAAATCAACTGTTCGTAGTAATCCAGAAACTAATATGCCAATCACAAAGAAAGAGAGAGCAGCATTCAAAGTGAAAGAGGTGGTTGGACAACTACAGCGTCAAGATGGATGGAAAGGCTCTGGAAATATTGGTGTGGTGGCAGGAGGTATTGTTGAATCGAATTTATTGGCGATGGCCCTAGCTTTTCGTAGTGCGGCTGGTGAAATCCCAGATCCTAGCGGCATCATCAGCAAACCGTGGGAAGTCATTGATGAGAACTCCCCTCTTGAGGCAAACAAACGATGTATCTCGTTAAGGAAAAAGATTGAATTAGTAAAAGAAGAAATAATCAGAATGACAGAAGTGAAGATGAGACGTGATGCGTTCATCATAGAAATGAAGAAAGAACGCGAACGAGAGATTAAAAGGTTAAAATCAATGAAGTCGCCCAGTAGCAAGTCGGCAGCGAAGAAGCGAGGAGGCAAAGCTAGGAAGAAGGCAAAAATCAGCACTGAACCTGTTAAGGTACCAAGCGACGACGAAAAAACTACTAATACGATCAACAGCGCAAATATTGACAATGAAACGGTAGCGACGAAGGAGGAGAGCAAAGAAATAGAAACTCCTGGGCACGTTGAAACATCTTTAATTCTAGAGGACTCACAATCGCAAGTGAGCGAAAATGAAATTGACATAATGTGTTGAAACGATTGTAAATTTATTTGTAAATAGGAAAACATCAAGTGTACTCGTACATTTCTCTTTTTTTTTCACAAACGCTGTTCGGCACCATATACCGGTATTGAGTAGATGTGAATCATCGGATGAAGGTCTCCTTTCGTAACCATTGCTGGATAATCATGAGTTGAAAGTTGTATAGCATAGACTACCCATATATACACACATGTACGAGTATGCCATGAGAGACTCGTAACGTGTACGTGTACTAACGAAGAACCAATTGACGGTTTGCCAGCAATGATATTAGCTTGATTGACACGCTCTGAAATTCCGTACAGTCATGAGTTGTGGTTGTGAAACCGGAACCACACAGACTCCACAACATATATGAGACAGAAAATCAAAAATCATTCCAAAAAAAAGTGTACATGCATATCGATACACACATCCACAACAACAACAACAACAACAACAAGGCAATTAAAAACAAATAGACTGCATCTATACAATTACTTGCTGGATCACTTGATTGCTTGTAGAGTTGTAACATTTTACATGATAGGAGCATGGCATATGTACGCATACGTATTTCTTCTTCTTCTTCCAAGAACTCCAATCATGTAAACAATCATCACAATAGTAAGAATCCAAAGAGAAAAAGTTACCAAATCCATAAATGCATCAGCACTGTCCTAATCATGATCGGCACGTTTATTTCAAGAACGGCAGATGCATGGATGATGACCTATCATCGCACTCCGTCATCGATGCATGGAATAGCAGCAGCTACCAAGCGTTCGTATTCGTTCGGATCTTGGTGTAATACGATGATGGACTGGGATGAAATTGCTAAGCCGTACGAGTCGGTTCGGGCAGAAGTTTTATTGCAAAAGTCTTCGAAGGAGTTCATTAATGATCATAATTGTGCAAATTTGATTGTGCCCAAAAAGGCTGTTGCGTCTCCATATCCGTCGCCGATGGAAGCGATACTTGTGCACAATCGTAGGATACTTATTAAGCATGACGATTTGCTTCGTTTACCGGGGTCCAACGCAAGCGGTAATAAGGCGCGTAAGATGCTGGCGTTGTCGTTGATCTCGACCGATGAGTTTCCCGATGCGGTTGTGAGCTTTGGTGGTCCTCAAAGTAACGCGATGGTGAGCATTGCCGCAATCGTTGCAGCGAAAAATGTCGACATTGATCCTTCCAGTGACGAAAGAAAGCGATTTATTTACTACACAAAGAAACTTCCGAGGTATTTGCGTAAACAGCCGAATGGAAACTTGCTAAGGGCAAAAAGTTTGGGGATGGAACTTATTGAGATGTCGCATGACGAATATAGAAACATTTTTGGTGGACCGAGCGGGGGAAGCTCACAACCTCCAGCTGAGCTTGATCCTCCTATTCTCACTAATGGAGGTAAATCGTTGTGGGTTCCTCAAGGAGGAGCATTCGAGGCAGCTGCTCTAGGAATTCGAAGTTTAGCGCAAGAAATAGCCATGTTTTGGGTAAGTGTGAATAAGTGATGGTTACTTTAACATAGATTTTGTCCTCACTATTCTTGGGTTATTCTTCTCGTTTGAAGGAAGAAGATGGCGAGGGGGCTTTAGCTGTCGTGGTTCCCAGTGGTACAGGTACAACTGCAGTCTTGCTGCAAAAAGAAATTAATCATATTCTTAATGATAAGTGTCTGCTCTCTCAAATTCGAGTAGTTGCTGTTCCATGCGTTGGCGACGATGAATATCTTTTGAGACAAATGAAGTCGCTTGATAAAGTTACTGGAGGGAATCGGAAAGAAAATATTCCTGACATACTTCGCCCGCTCATTGGAGCTCAACGCAAATATTTTACTTTTGGTGAACCGCACGCAGTAATTCTTGATACATACAGAAAAATGAAAGATCGCTACGGACTTCATCTTGACTTAATTTATGGGTCGCCTGTTTGGTCGATTATTCTTCCCTATTTGGAAATGGGTGACAAAATAATTGATTGCCCATTATCCGGAAAACAAATAATGTATCTGCATTGCGGAGGTCTGGAAGGCATATCCAGCCAACTTATACGGTACAAACACAAAAAAATGATTATGGGTGATGAAGTTCAATAACGGGCATCAAAGTTTTTTTTTCACATCTGTCAATTTTTCAACATTTTTTGTCGAATAAGATGATCGTCGTTCACCTTCGAAAAGATTGGTTCTACCCATTCCTATAGGATTAGATATGTTTTTCAAGTGGTTTGTTCCATTATTGAAAATGTAAAGCACAAAAATACCTGTGCGAAAAATCTGTCCATTGTACCATCTAGAGCGCTACACTCGACTAAAATAATATTAATCATCTTCTTCTACTCTTTTTCCTTTCGCATATTGCTTGGCCAAGCTCACTCTTCTCAAACACTTTTATTTGCTCCCTTTCAACCGCTTCCCAGTATCTGCAGAAGTCAATCTCGCCTCCCTGGTATCCCTCTTCGATTACCTCTCCTCCGTCACCTTCTCCAAACAAGAGGCTTATCATTGATTCCATTTTTTCTCTGCCAACACGAGCGTATAGCATATTCATTGTTTCATCTACGCTAACTTTTCCATTATCGTCACAATCATAAATCATAAATTGGACCATGTGATAAAAAGCAGATGGTTCTAATCCGCTCTCGTCATTAATATTTCTCGAAAACATTAACATAAATTCGTCCCAGTCGATCACATCGTCAAGCTTTTCATCTACTTCCCACATCATATCGAGAACTTCACGCTTCGATACTTTCTTCCCAAGAGACCGAAAGGCGGCTGCTGTGTCCTGGACTCGTATACTTTTGTTGTTGCTAGCACTAAGTTCTTCTAGAAGTAATTTCAACCTGCTTTTTTCTGACAAGAGAACCTCATTACTTTCATGATCTGAAATTTGGCATCCCAGCGGCGGATTATTTAATGTTTCGTCTATAATTTTTAATTTTTCTTTTATTTTGTACTTATCGCTCCAGTTGCAAAGCTTATCGAAGACTCTTTTTAATTCTTTCAACTCCTTCGGAGCAATTTTTTTCTTCGAGTCTACACTTTTCGTCTCTAAATCGATTTCACTTTTGGATGGCATCTATAATATTGTTCGCGAGCTTTGGATATCTTTTTTGCTATAGCAGATGTTCATATGGGACGAATAATTTAGTAGTCTTGGTTTTACTCTTGGACACAATCGAAATTTGAAAAAAGTAAACTGACGTTTTGATCCACCAGTATTCATTTGCTTTATCTTTAAACACAAAAAATATGTGATCAGGCACTCACATAAATGTTGGTCCGAAATTCGATGTAACCATGTCTCTGAAACATCAAAGGGCGGCTCGGCACAAACAACGACGACCCTGTATAATGTAGAAGAGAATCAAATTGCAATGGTTGCAAAAATCTTGGGAATTTTGGCGAAAAAGGCTTCGAAAGCATATATTTGTGCACTGTGCAAGAGCCATTGCTGAATCAATCACCGCAAATACCTCCTGAGTACTGAATGGTCCGTTCGCACCCACGAGCAATATCTCGAAGTTCTTGACTTGCCATTAAAATTGTAGAGAGCAATAGCACTCCCCCCATCATTAAAACAATAAAAACATCACGTTGTTGTTCAACCTCTTTTGCAATCATTTTGCACGACCACTTAAACGTCAAGCGTCCAAGATACGTAAATATAATACCAAAAATAAAACTTATCAGAGCGTAGTCTTCAAGAATTAACCCAAAAACTGCAAAACTAGTGTTTGAAACTAAAGAGGTGAAAAATATTGAAGCGCTGCTTGTGGCGGACGCCACCTTTGGATGAACGCCCATTTCAAGTAACAGCGGGACCTTCATTACTCCGCAACCTACACCAAAAATACCTTATAGATGGACAGAAAGATAAATACATGCACTGATCAAAGAATGCATACATGTGAAACATACTAACCTCCAAATAGCCCTGCAAAACTGTTCAATAATGGAAAAATTACAATTGACCTATCGTTCCAATGTATATCTCCTTCAGCGTAGGAAAATCCGACGTGATTCTTTCTCTCTATTTGGTCAATTAGGTAAACCCTTGCATGAAGATAAACTACGAACAGCCACGAAAACATAAGACATATGCAAAACCAAAAACCGATAGATCCACATGAAAATCCTAGTGGACTTGGGAAAGCTTCCCCACCCTTCATAATATTTATAAATAGGACCACGATAATTGTAACACCAAGAATTAACGAAGAAGGACGTAAGTTTCTACGCTCCTATTTCATAAAATAAGGGAAAGTGATGAGCAATGCAACTATACAACCAAAATTCAGATAAACTTACATTGCTGACAATTGATTCAACCGTTTGAGCAGATGATTCGAATCCCAAATGGGATTGACTCCAAGTAGAAAGTACACCAGAACGCGGGATAGCTTTTTTCAGGTCAACAAACATATTTTCCATGTATGGAGTAGCTAATTCTACGTCACATGACATTTCTTCGCCAACTTCAAATGTAGAGATAGACGGATGATCAGAGTGTGTGTTCAGAACTGGAGGTTTCGAAGTGCATGGTGTATTCATACTCCGAGCAAGCTCCAAATTTACATCAAAGTACATCTCTAATGCACGACTAATGGTTAAATAAGAAACGAACGACAAAAACATAATTAGGGTCATTGCGAGAATTCCTTCCGGGAAAATTTTATTGAGTATAGTTCCAAGAAGTACGCCGACTAGACTAAGAGGCTCCATCGCGAATATCAAATCCCAATCAACAATCGGACGATCGGCAAGTGGATACCTCTTCTTCATGTTTAACGCATTATTCGTGATCGAAGATCCGAACACAGTTATTGACGCCAATGGAATCGCATGCTTTGGTCGAAAGCCCATGACAATTATCTATGTATATATTCAAACATCATAAATAAATAGACATCCAATCCACACTTTCTCAAAACAACCAAACTTACATAAATTGGGATCAGTAACCCGCCACTGCCAATCCCTCCAACAGCAGCAGCAAAAACTGCAAGAATCACACAGGCATATCCCAGTACATCTGACACTGCAATCGGAGTCAAACTCTGTGCAAAATCTACGTAGGAACTGCATAACCTTCTCCCACTTCCAACTGTTTGTCCATCATTTTCAAATATCATGAATTCCTTAAACGAAAACCAAGCTACGGTTCCAATCACTACGATCCCAACAAACATAAACACACGCCACCTCCAGCAACGGTACAATTTCCTTAATCTCTGACTCTCATCGCAATGCGAACGTTTCCCAATCATTTTGAATTGCCAAAGCAAATTATTCGACATTCAGATTTTATCCTTGTACTTCGCTCTTGCCTACTAAATGTTAGAAACCTTAAGAATGGTCCTTGAACATCCCCTGTCGCCTCCCCTTTCGTGTATATATGACTTTATTTATAACCTCGCTCACACTTAATTCAATTGGGTTGCAGCAGCACAACGAGGCAACTATTTTCCATAATTTTGGATTGTTCGTGTGTTTGTATGAAAAATATTTCATGGCATTCCATTCGGAGTATTAGAGGGTGTCTACATAAAAAAAGTTCGTAAAAAAAGTTCGTACTTTTTTTTTACGTACTTTTGATTCCGCCGACACCCGTCTACATAAAAAAACATCATACATAAAAAACATCATACTTTTGTACT
>Ga0115008_10004729_pt1 | contig 11300 bp, 17 predicted proteins | sample FraStrMetagenome_FD_87164 | JGI IMG/M metagenome (GOLD analysis project Ga0115008, IMG submission 87164) | Marine eukaryotic phytoplankton communities from Arctic Ocean - Fram Strait ARC3M Metagenome | ecosystem: Environmental > Aquatic > Marine > Oceanic | place: Fram Strait | collected...
AGAAAGTTTTCTAAATAACTCTTTCAAAATAATAATGTTCCAAATAAAAATAGTTTTAAAACTTCTTTTTGAATCGAGTTTTAAAAGATGAGATGACGAGCTCGAATCAGGCTATCTACAGAGAGCCGAGAACGGTTGTGCTCGTTAAAACTGACACTGGATTTGGCTTTAATGTGCGAGGTCAAGTTAATGAAGGTAAAAAAATCTTAAACGCGCAAAAATTATTTTATTGAAATCAAGGAGGCCAGTTGAAATCAATCGGAGGAAGGCTTTACGGTCCTCTTCAGCATGTTTCTGCCGTTCTTCAAGGCGGAGCAGCTGAGAAAGTCGGAGTTCGACCTGGAGACAGAATCATTGAAGTCAATTCAAATCGAGTTGAGGGCGCAACGCATTCCCAAGTTGTCAATTTAATACGTCAAGGAGGCGATTCTATCTCGCTCAAGGTAAGTCAGATGCAGTCTGTTCCCATACAGGTTGATCCTACTAGATACTGTCAGTGCCACCTGGTGAGGCAACTCGATTAGATCCTGACGATGATCAGTTTTACGACTATACTGATCGAGCACCTTTAAATATAAAAATTCCGTCTTATTCTCATTCTGCTGATGGAAGCTTTGTTCAATTTCATGTACATCACAATGACGAGCTTGTCGCTCTCAGGTAAATAATATCTACTTTGATAATAAAAAAATTGAAGGCGGTATTCTGAATTTGTTGCTCTTGGAGCTCAAATCCAGCGACTCTTTCCTGATCTTCCGATACCGCCTCTTCCTGGAAAGTGGCTCTTCAAGATGAATGCAGCTCAATTACAGAAACGTAGAGTCGGCCTTGAAGCCTGGCTAAATGAGGTAAAAACACACAAAAATACTAAATAATTAATACTTTTAAGCTCCTCGCCGTGCGAGTTGTACATAATGCGGAACCAGTAGAAAAATTTCTGCAAAAAGATGGAGGAACGAAACAGAGCTTTCAAAGATATGTTGTCTTGCCAGGTAAATTTTTTATCAAAAGTTTGTTTTGATAAGTTTTTTTAGACGGAAGTCACTATCCAGTCACTGGCCAAACAACCGTCGGCGATGCGCTGGAAAACGCCCTCAAACGAATCGGCCTCGGTTCGGAATGGTCTGCCGCGATGCAGCTTTTCTACCGAGACCACGACGGTGTACTCTGCAGATTTACAAGACCGGAAGTGATCCCAAACCAAAACGAAATGTTCCTAAAACTGTTTTTGCTCTCTCCAGAGCTTTTGCAGATTCTTATGGACGACAAGAGCTTCAGAAAAGTAAACAAATCATGAATTCTAATTTACAGTATATTTTTATTCAGATTTTGCTACAATTAGCAGCACAAGAAGCGAATCCAGTAGCAAAAGAGCGGCTTAACGCGACTCAAGATCATCCGGGCAAACTCATTGACGAAATTAGAGATCCAGAAAACGACTTGCGTCTTCAAGAAGCAAAATTTCTGCCTGTCGGATGCGATCGACGAGCCCCTCCGGCTAAAGTTGGAATTAACCTCTTTCAGTCGAAGCTTGAAATTGTTGCTTATAATGGCGACGAAGGTGAGTCCGTTTTTGCAATTTTATTCGCTTATTGATGTTTTAAAGCTGAAGGAAACAAAATTGAACTCGACTGGGCTGTTGTGACAGAGTTTTGCTCCCAAAAAGACGGTCTTGCGATCAAGTACAAAAGAAAGGAAAGCGAAAAAAGCCTGAAAGTTTTCCTCGTTCAATCGGAAATCGCCGTCGACTTCTTCTCCAGAATACAGGTGGCGTATTAGTTTTCTTAATTCACTTCTAATAAATTTGCCTTGTAGCTCGAGAAAAAAGTTGAAGAGCAACTCGACAGTCAACCGCTTCCAGAATCCGTTTTGCGCTTGCTTTCTTCGTGATCAAAAAACAGCATTTGTTCATCTTAAATTTATTCCAAAATCCATGTCCAAAAAGCCCCGTTTATTCATTCTGCATTTAATATTTCTTGCGATTTAATTACTCACAAGTTACTCACCAATTTTCCGTTTTAACTTAAATTGTAAATGATTGTCTTCAAGGCGTCCCTGTTTATGAGTTCAGCTATTTATACAAAATCGCTTTAGTAAAAAGAATCTGCTCGCTCGACCTAATCTCCATCACACCAACGTCCACAATACTGTTACATACTGTTCAATGAGTACCTTACCTATTTTCATTCAAGATGTCTTTAATTATTCTATTATTTTTTGGATTTTAAACAAATTAGAAAATGCGGAATCGAGGAGGTTATCACAAAAATAATTACCACAGAGGTGGCGGAAGAGGAGGATATAACAGCCGCGGAGGGAAATATAATAACTACAAACGAAGAAGGTCAAGCTTTGAAAGGGATGATTATCAAGAAGAACACGAGCCTGTTTTCGGAGAGTCAAGTGGCGCTGCTTTAGGTACAGTCTCTCCAAAAAGCTTATTCTAGTTATTAAGGGAACTTTAAAATCGTCCTTGGCGGCGGCGAAAGTCGAGTCATTGCTGGAGAGAATGAAGATGTTCCGTCCATTCAGAGTCGACTTGGAACAACGAAACTACGAACGCGCATTCACTCGTCAGAAGAAGAAGATCAACAAGAGTCGAAAGTGATGACAAGCAGAATTGTCAGGCCTCCAGCAGAAAAAAAGGAGCGATCGCCATCGCCTTCAAGATCAGTTGCAAAATCAAACAGAGTTGTCACCACTAGTAAATCCGGTGAAAAATCCGCTAAAGAACAGAACGTAAACGGATCCTCGAAAATCGGTGCGAGTCACTCAAGATCGGCAAGAATCAAGGCATCTTCAAGAAGTCCTGGACGTCAAAAGACGCGAAGCAAAGATGACACCAATAAGAAACAGCGCTCTCCAACGCCAAAGCGAAGAAGATCCAAGTCAGGTTCTCCTAAAATCTCGAAGAAGTCTTCTTCGTCTCCGAAGCGTAGCTCTCGTCGGAGCCCGTCAAAAGAAAAAATCTCCAAAAAAAGCAATACGCGCAAAGTATCCTCCGATCGTCGCGAAATCAAGCCTGCTGAACCAATGCCTGTATCTAACATTATCGAACCAGATCAGAATTTTAAGCGCCCAGAAGTGCTTTCAAACCCACAACTGACCCAACTCGACATTGACGAGCTTGTCGAGCTAAACTTTGATTTTTTCAAAAAGCAATTGAAAAAGATCGTGAATCAATGCGATCGACTTGGTCGCACGCCACTTATGATCATTTTGGAATATACTGCCATAAAATCAAATATAAAATCCTTCGAGGAAAGTCATTTCAAGCACGTGACGCGAGCCACGCGAGAACTGATAAGCTCAGGTGCTGATATACGGATGAAAGATATCTTCGGCGATACAATAATGCAGTATCTAGCGCGCTGGAGATATGGAAAGGAAAACTTCAAGGTTTAAATTTCGATTGAAAGAGCGATTGATTGATCGCGCGTTTCATTGTTTGAGTTCTGTTTGGAATGTTTCGTTTCAGTCGAAGAATGAACAACATCTTCCGCGACGGACGAGGGAGATCCTTAAAGAACTGCCATTGAAAGAAACTGGGCGCGGCGCTATTTCTATCGCCGATCTGAAAGACGCGGAAGGAAAAACTTTTTACCACAACTTGTTCTGGTCGAATTTCAGAGGTGCTTTACAAAATAAAGAAGCCAAAAGTCGTAAGCACGATTTAGATCAAAGCCAAGTTGAAATCGACCGGCTTGCTGCAGCATTTGAAATTATTGTTGGTAGCCTGAAAATGAATGATGCTGACTGGGAAATCGAAGATGGTGAAGGAAACACCCTCGCTGATACACTACTCGAGTCTGAGCTTTTCTCCAAAGCTGCTTATCGAGCAATCAAAGAAAAGTCTGGAAGGGTAACTCTTTGTTCTCTTAAAACTTTTCTCAAACTATTATCAGGTGGAAATAAAACCTGTAGAACGCGCACCAGATCGATTTGGTGAAAATCCATTCAAGCCAAAAGTAAGTCCAAAAACCGTTAGTTTTTTAATTTAATCTTGTAAGAAAAATCAGTCACCTCGACGTAAAGATGAAGAACGAGCTCGAAAACAATCGCCTTCTCCTGTAAGAAGAAAGCGGTCGAGTGAAGGCGAATATCAGAGACTGAAATCAGAAGAGAGACCATCATCAAGAAAGCAACAGTCGCAAGTCGACTATTACAGCGACAGTGATCATGTAAGACACAAATTCATTTGCCAAGATAATAAAAATTTAGGCGGACGAAATGGACATTCATGCAAACGCAGACGATTTCATTGATGATGTGATTCAACTGATTCCGCAAAAGAAAAATAGAACGACTTCTCGTAGAAGTGAAACGTACGCTCTATTTTACCCTTATTCTTATCAATCATATTTTCAGTCCAAAAAGAAAGAGATCACGTTCGTCGAGCAAATCAAAGCGAGCACGAGAAGATCAATCAAGAAGGACAAGACGCGAGTCTGATACAAGTAGAAACACGCGAAAGACTAGACGCTCGCCAAGTCCGATTCCAGAAGAGCCCGTTCGCCGAAGACATGATTCTCGGTCGAGTAAAAAGAACGGCGACGCTCATAGCTCGCCAAGTCGGGACCACTTAAGAAGAAGAAAATCGACGGAAATGATGCAGCGAAACGACTCACGCGGTGGAAGATCGCCAGATAGAAGACGTCAATCTAGGCATGTTTCTAAGTCACCTGAAAGAAAACGACCGATGCATAATGATGATAGAAGACATAAAGACAGGGCCTCTCCGATGAGATTGCTTGATTCCAGGTTAACAAAACTTAGCTTTTCCAAAACAACAACATTTTCAGGAGCCAAAGAAGCCGCGAAAAGCGAGATATGAGCCCAAAAAGATCACACGAGGCGAATCGTTCTTTTAATCGCAGATCTCGGTACTGCTTTTAATTAATTAAATTATTAATTTTACTTCAGTTCCAATTCGCCACCTAGAAATTTCGAGCGAGCCTCACACCACTCTCCGATAATCGATGATCGTCGCCGGTAAGCCCGTCAATCACAATTAAGACCTTTACTGAACGCTTTTATAAATAAATCTTTCTCAGCCACTCGCCCGAAAGACGAAGATCTCCAGAGAGAAGATCGCGCCGCGAGTCCAAGGATCAATTACTTCGACTTGCAAATTATTGAGCTGAAAACCTATTGCTCCATTACATAAATGGACCGTTAGCTAATCTTTCAACGCCGCACAAAATTGATCGAAATTTTCAACTTGTCTGCGTCAACTTTTCCTTGCGACGATACACGCCCTAGGGCAAAGCAGTCCTTCACGTAGTCAAGAATTACACTCCCTGCCTGTCATGTCACCCTAGTAAAATATAGAGTTGTGGTTATTAAAGTTTGCTCTTGGAGGCTCAAAACTGAGAAACTGGCGGTTTCAGAAGGAAATATATGACGTAGTAAGAAATCAGGAAATCAAAAATGGACTCAGATGTTTTCGTCGATTTCTTGCTCGACAACAGCTTGTATAAAACTGCGCAAGAGCTGATTATCGAGCTCGAAGCGGCAGGAGAACAAGTGCCTGCCAAATTAGTAGGATTCTTTGGTAGAGCGGACAGTAACTCGGTAAAATCTGGTGAGAGCGGGTTAAAAGAGGATGCTGGACACAAACTTAGCTCAGAGCAACTCGCCTTGTATGATGTTCTATCGCAAATTGCTCCAGGAAAATGTTTAGAAAACATTATAAATATTTACAAATTCTCATACTCTCAAAAATAATAAATTATAAATCTTTTGAAAGAAAGTAAAGTCGGACCAGAAGAAGAATCAAAAGCACTTCTTCGATATAAATTAAAACTTGCAAATGAAGAAATCGAGCGGCTGAAATCAGCGCCATCAGAGCCAAGAACTTGCGATTCTATTACTACAGTGCTCAATCCACTGTCTGTAAACGAAGCACCTGTTGACAATTTAGATCAGCTTGTCATGAAGTATTTGGAAGATCGAGGACTGGAATACTCTGCTTCAACGTTATGCGACGAGGCAAATTTAGGTATGGTCTCATTTCCGAACTTAAATAATGATTCTATCAGATCCTTCTGTTGACCCATATCCTACGCTTGTAGAACTCGTCAAATATGGCTCATCTGAAAACTCAAAAACTTCATCGTTTCTTACTGAGAAGAAGCTGAAAGAAAAAACTCTTGAGCTGGAAAAAGTAAAATCCGATCTCCGAACAGCCCATCAAGAAATCGAGCGATTCTCACAAAATCTTGTGGATAATATGTTAACATTGGAAACTCCAGTTCTAGCAACACCAACAATGCCCGTTCTATCGGGTTCCATGAAAGGAAGTGTCGTTCAAGTTTCGGAGCAAATCTGGAAGATGATTCAGGAGAACGCGAATATTACAAGCGACAGTGAAGACAACGAGGACACCATCATTGCGAATGACATGCCCAACTTACTTGGGATCATAGAAGACTGCATAGAGCCGCTTTTATCTGGAATTCTGCTCAAACACCGGCCGCTGCTTATCCCGCTGCTCCTGTCAGCTGCCTATCTCTCACCATCGCCTGAGAGTAATGATGTTTTTCTAAAAAGACTTTTCAATTTGATCAAGGTAAAATTTATTCAACTCAAATATTTACTTTTCTAATTAAGCCCCGCACTTTGTATTCGTCATCCTTTTAACACTTTAGATCGATTACAATTATTTTTTAACTCGATTACAAAACTAAAATTAAGAAACCTGATGAAGATCAAAGAGAAATTATTGCTCGAGGATGTGCTGCGTATTCGAAATTCTGTGGTGACTCTCGTTGTGAAGCTGAGTTGTCTCCGCAATTGTGGCTTCAGCTTGATCATAAGCATCCGGAGAGACGGCTTTTGGTAGCGAAAACAGCAGCTGTTCTTGCGCTGGAAACAGGGCCCAAGTCTCATCCTCTCTTGTTGTCAATATGTCAGCAACTTCTTGAGGACAAGAACTCGGATGTCAGAAGAGCCGCTGCAGATTCTTTCGCTGTTCTTCTTTCGTACACTGAGGATGCTGATAAATTAAGGTTTGATGATCTTGTTTTAAAATGTTTTCAATACATTTCTGCTTTTAGTTCTATACAAAATAGTTGTATCAAAATTATAAACGATGATTGCATACCTACAGAAACTGCCTTACTTGTTTTGTCTGCCATAGCAAAAATATCATTTGAGGTTATTCCAAATGTTGAATCACATAAAATTTCTTTGTGACTTTAGGCTGAAAAGGAATCAAACTTGGTGCATAAACTTTTGAAGATTATCGAAACAGAGCAAGACTCAAAACGGGCGCTCAAAGCTGTAGCTGAAATTTTACCTCATTTTTATGCCGCTCTTGCTGCAAATTCGCAATTTTCTGGCTCTGGAGAGCCAAAGTCTTCTTTTTATATTTCAAAATTCAATGCCGTATCAAATGTTTATCCAGAAATCGCCTGTTTGGATCAAGAGCAAAATTGGGCGATATGCGAGGTTCACGACCGTTTCAACGTTATTCTGAAGCTTCTGACGAAGCAAATCATCCCTCGTCTGATTGACTGCGCTCTTGAATGTCCCTTGATGCCTGATTTCTGCGAGATTTGGACTGAAATATTCGCGACGCTTTCTCATCTTTTTGGCCCGTCCTTTATCAAGACCTTTGTTAATCCACTGCTGATTTCCGAGCTTGGATTGTTCACCGACTCGACCGACAAAACTACCCTGCAGACGACGCTTGTCTCCTGCTTCTGTTCTGGATGCATTGCAACGCTGATTGACGATAAGTACATGTTTGAGTACTTTTCAATGGTTCTGCGCGAGATTCTTTTTAAAATTACGCCACTGCACATGAATGGATTTGAAATTGCGATAGAATCGCTTTTGCAACGCGATGGAAAGTCGGACTTAGCTGCCAAGCGTGTGAATGAGGCGACAATGGGGGTTCTTTGGGAAGGTGTTACAAATGAAAATGACGACATTCGAATTATCACTGCTAGGGCGATCACATGTGCGGCGAGAAAACTGTCGTTGACAGACATTTCCAGGCAGCTCTTTCCTGCTTTGAATTCGCTCTGTTTAGGTTTGAAATTTTCCTAAACCCGTGAAAAACTTATTTATAGACGCATCGCATGTTATCAGAAAAGAAGCGTCAAATTGTGTAGCCGTGGTTATACACAGAACGCAGCTAGAAAAGCATGATGATCTGGAGCGACGTCTTCAGAAAATTGTCATGCAGTTAATGGTTGATCAGTTTTCAGATGTAAAAACAAGCATTATAAAAACTCTTATACCTATAGGTGCGAAACGAACCTATTTTGACGAGCTTATTAAAAGTCTTATTATAGCTCTGGACTCAGATCAGGCGTATCGTGAAGACTTTTTTCTTCCACAAGTCGCCATGGTGGTGACGAACATAATGCCAGCTTCAGTTGACACGTCACTCGTGGAAACAATACTGGATCTGTATGATCAACTACTAAGGTAGCTATAAAAAAACGTTTATTATTCTCATCTTGAAAAAGTTCTAATACGTCGATCTCCAATGGATGCCTGACGGCCAACGTAATACCCGCGCTGGAGTCACTGGAGCCTATCTGTAAAACGAAAGTGTTTCATAGGATTATACAGCTGCAGTCTCTGATGCGGACCTCCATTAATCGTGCGGAACGAAAACAAGAGTAATTTAAATGATATTTTTATTGAAAATTCATGTAATTATTCAGCACTACAAGTATTTCTCTGACTACGTCAAAATCAGCTTACAGTCTTTCGTCTGTTTTGAGAAATCCGTTCTCGAAGAAATAAGGGTTTTTCGTAACAATTGCTTGAGTTTCATTTACGCAAAACTTTTAATTAAAAACTATTTAAAAATAATCTATTTTCTGTCCTCTAACAACTCCCATATGCAAAACTTCAGTCAATCAATTTCTTCATAACATTTCTGCATTTTGATATTAGTACAATCTGATCTCCAAAAGCTTCATCAAAACTCCTTCAATTCTCCTATATTCACTGTGATGGTTTATCTTTTTCAGTTTCATTCTAATCAGTAGCAGTAGAATAGAAATTCTTCTTCAAGAAAAAAATAAATTTAAAACCATTTTAATTTAGAGATTGGTTTCGAAAACCAAAAGTTATGACTTCTGAGCAGCCAAAAGTAGAAGGCGTTAATGAAGCCCAAGCGAAGGTGGCCGAGCTTGCATCAAAAATGAAGTCTATCAATAATATCGATATCGAAGCTCTCAAACGCATGAAGATGATGCAGGTGAGCATTGTTCCTTCTTGATTTCAAACTTTCATATATTTTTTTATAGATCTTGGAAATGCAAAAGAAAGCAGACTCGATGCCAACTTTGACGCCAGAAGTCAAGTGGGCTCAGAACCCGGACGCCATTTCGCTGTCCATTATGATCACTCAAGTTGCTCGTCCAAGTAAGTTTCTTGAAATAAGCTTCAAGAGAGTAAAATTCTTCAAGAACTTAATTTTGTTTTTAGACGTCACAATTAATGGTGATACGCTTGAATTCGTCTGCTCCGCTGTTGGTGCAAGCGGAGAGCGAAGAAACTACGAATTCGAGCTCAACTTCTACGATCACGTGGACAGAGGATTCATGGTCCGCCCAGGACAGAATTGCCTTCAGGTTTGATAAATTTTAGAATTTATTGAAATCTAATTTTCATCTAATTAAGCTTATTGTTCGCAAAGATCGTGAGTCCTGTACAATGTGGAAGAAGCTTACACGCGGGGATAAGCCCCAGTTTCTGAAAAGTAATAAACCACGAAACTTGAAGCAAGATTTATATATGAACATTTTTAGTTGATACAGAAAGATGGGTTGATCCGGACGACGTCAAATTCAGAACTCCAGAGGAGATGGAAAAAATGCGTCAAGAGCAGCTCTCTGAGCGAGAGAGAATAATCGAGGAGCGATACAAGCAAGTTATGTTCGCAGAAGGTCAGTAAAAATAATTTCATGCTTCTAACATTTTTCAAGACGTGAAATCTCGAGAGGCAGAGAATTCTCGCGAGCTTACAAAGCGCGTTTATCTGTTCCTCTTCTCCTTCGCCATGTTCCTTGGCTTCGCGTTTGTCTTTGGAAAGAATGTCTACGGAATCGTTACTGGCGGCAAAGACTTCCTTGCTCATGCTTACAAATCAAGCGGTAACTCTTCCATTCTCAATTTTTCGTTATTTTCTCTTTTAAATAGCTCAACCTATCAATGCTCTTCATATCTTTGCCTTTTTGGAAGCCATTCACACTTACGTTGGTCTCACCTCTGGTAAAACCCTTACTTCGATCACGCAGTGCGCTGGCCGAGCTGTCATCTGTCTCTATCTCTCTCAGAATTCCCGCGCTCAGGCCTCTGAGTTCGTCTTTGGTCTCTGGATGGCGTGGTCCCTGTCTGAAATAATCAGATATCCTTATTACATGAGCGCTGTAAGTAACTGAATAAGTAAAAGTTGTGAAAGCAAATTGTTAGATAATGAAAATGCGGATGCCGCGACTGGAATGGCTTCGATACACCGCTTTTATCTTTCTCTACCCGATCGGATGCGTTTGTGAAATGGGCGTCATCGAAGCTGTCATCGGCCATATGATCAATCCCTGGACTGAAATTCTCGAGCCGGAGCCATTCGAAGGATCTGCTGAGCCACCGCTAGAAGAAGGAGCTGACGTTCCAATTCCAGAGCCAACCATCATCGAACATCCTGGAGGAGAAAAGACAAACTTTTTCTGGATGCTTAGAGCTCACCAGTGCGCTCTTCCTGTCATTGTTCTCATGCTTATGTATTACATGCTCAAACGACGATCAAAGGTAATGATTGATAATCAGAAATCGACTCATAAACTATTCATAGGAGCTTGCCGCTGGCAAGAAGATCGACGAAGCCATCGCCGCTCAACGTGCGAAAAACGCGGAGCGCATGGATGAGCTTCAAAAGAAATTTGTCGCCAAGCAGCTCGAAGAGATGAAATCAGCTGAAGAAAAGAAGGACGAATAAATCATTGTTGCAATTGCAGTCTCTTTAGCTACTCAACTAGGCCTATCTTTAAAAATCAATTCAGTATTTAATTCAGTCTTCTCACACTGGTGAAATCTGTGGTGTTTTCTTTGCTCCGAGTACCTATCAGTTACTTTTGTAATTCTCTTTGCATCTCTTTTCAAAATCTGCTTTGAATCTGCTATGCGACGTAATTTATGTGCCTCCTTAAACAACTCACAATGTATCACAACTTAACTCTCCCACTTTACTTTCTGTTCCTTTTTTTCATTTACTATCGCAATCTAAGTTTAGTTGATTTTTTGCTGCTTCTCCTCGTTGATTTCAATTTTACGCG
>Ga0115008_10004732_pt1 | contig 11299 bp, 7 predicted proteins | sample FraStrMetagenome_FD_87164 | JGI IMG/M metagenome (GOLD analysis project Ga0115008, IMG submission 87164) | Marine eukaryotic phytoplankton communities from Arctic Ocean - Fram Strait ARC3M Metagenome | ecosystem: Environmental > Aquatic > Marine > Oceanic | place: Fram Strait | collected 2012-06-18
TTACCGGACGACTGAAAAAATGTAACTTCATGCACTCTAATACGAACGACATGAAGTACCACCCAATAAATAGAGATTTATTCATCTCAAATAGAGCAAATTTTGTAAAACAGATGGAGGATTCCTCTCTCGCTGTTTTTAATTCAAACGATATATATCCTGTTAGCGCAGATAGCACAATGCCATTCCAACAGCATCGTGATATTTTTCATCTTTCTGGTGTGAATCAGGAAGAGAGCATACTAGTTCTATCTCCAAAATCTAAAAATGAAGCGCATCGTGAAGTGCTCTTTTTGAAAGAAACGAACGATCATATCGCTGTGTGGGAAGGGACCAAGCTGAATAAAGATCAGGCGTTCGAAGCTACGGGAATTAAAACTGTTTATTGGTTGAGTCAGTTTGATTCAATTTTCAAGCAGATGATGGCTGACGTGGATTCAATTTATTTGAATACAAATGAGCATTTACGTGCAGATACAACTGTACAGACAAGAGAAGATAGGTTTATTGAATCTGTGAAGAAGGATTACCCTGCTCATCAGGTACGTCGAAGTGGCCCAATAACTCACCGAATTAGATCAGTGAAAAGTCCAATCGAAGTTGATTTGATGCAGAACGCTTGTAATATCACAAAGATGGGTGTTGAGCGATTACTTAAATTTATCAAGCCGGGAGTTTGGGAATATGAAATTGAAGCTGAATTATTGCATGAATTTGTAAAGAATCGTTCGCAAGGATTTGCCTATACTCCAATTGTGGCGTCGGGAGCTAATGCATGCGTGTTACATTATATCCAGAATAATGGGGAGTGTAAGGCTGGTGAGGTAATCTTACTTGATGTTGGTGCAGAATATGCAAATTACGCTTCAGATTTGACTCGATGTATTCCGGTAAGCGGTCGTTTTACAGATCGTCAAAGAGCAGTTTATAATTCTGTGCTACACGTAAAAAATGAGGCTCAAAAATTACTCGTTCCAGGTACATTAATGAATGATTATCACAAGGAAGTAGGTGGTCTAATGGAAGCTGAGCTTCTTAAACTCGGACTACTTGATACTACGGATATTAAAAACCAAGATGCAAATTGGCCTGCATATAAGAAATATTTTATGCACGGCACTTCTCACTTCATAGGTTTAGACACTCATGATGTAGGTATTTGGAATGAGCCAATTGAATCAGGTATGGCATTTACATGTGAGCCTGGGATTTATATTCCTGAAGAAGGTTTAGGAATCAGGTTGGAGGATGATTTAATAGTTCAGGAATCTGGAGAGCCGTTAAACCTAATGGGAGATATTCCGATTGAGGCTGATCACATCGAAACTATCATGAATGAAAGCGTTACGGTATAGGTTTCATAGTACTTCGCGCAAATGACTGCTCTTCTACATCATTATAAATCGGGTAGCGGAAAGCCGCTTGTATTATTGCATGGTTTTCTTGAATCATCAAGAATGTGGGAAAATCTATCGATTCCAAATGGGGTTGAGTCTATTAGTATTGATCTGCCTGGTCATGGTCAATCAATTGAAGTTTCTAGTGCTGAATCTATGGAAGAGATGGCAAGATGTGTTATCGATCTAATTGATGAATTTGGTGTGCCAAGCTATGACGTTATCGGTCATTCGATGGGTGGTTATGTTGCCCTTTGTTTGTCCTCTCTAGATCCTCGATGTGCTAAGGTGATGCTCTTGAATTCGAACTTCTGGTGCGATTCAGCGGCGAAAATAAATGATCGCAAACGAGTGGCAGAGGTTGTTCAAACAAAATTATCTCATTTCATTTATGAAGTCGTTCCGAACTTGTTCATTGACCCAGAAATTCACGATCAAGAAGTAAGGTGTTTGATTAAGGACGCACTGAAGATGACACCAAATGCTGTGGCTGCCTCATCAATAGCGATGAGTAAAAGAAAGGATTTAAAATCTATAATTGAAGGGAATCCCGATCGCTATACGATTGTGCAAGGCATTCACGATCCTATCGTTGACGTGAATAGAATGCGCACCGAGATTCAAGATTTGAACGTTGAGTATCTAGAATTGGATAATGTTGGCCACATGGCGCACATCGAAGCGCCCGATGCCATCAACAAATGTGTAAGAGAATTCTTAGTTCCCGTTGTCGTTAAAAATCCAAATTAATGCTGGTCGTGTGGGTATAATTGTTTTCATACGTTGTAGTGTTAAATAATTGTACTAACTCCAACCAATTTAAGTCATTCTTGTCTAGGTATTTGAAAAATAACTTGAACTGTAGGTGAGATGTAGTCAAGTGTAATTAAATTTTTGTCATCTGATTTTTTTTCCACTTCATCGGGGTCAGAAATGCAGATTGATCTCGCTTAGATTACTATATTGGTACGGATACGATTTTGTCGGACTAAACAAAAACTGGACTATATGAAACTAAGAGCACTAATTGTAGATGATGAAGAGTTCGCAAGAAAGAACTTAACGATGATGTTAGAAGAATACTGTCCGGATATTGAAGTCATCGGAGATGCATCAAGTAAAGCGCAGGCAAAGGCAATCATAGAATCTTCTGAGCCAGACGTTGTATTTCTCGATATTCGAATGCCATCAGGTTCTGAAGGATTTGAGCTGTTGGATGAGATTGAGAATAAAAACTTTCTTGTTGTTTTCGTGACGGCATTCAAAGACTATGCAATTCGTGCCTTTAACGCCAGTGCTGTATACTACATTCTGAAGCCGATTGATATTGAAGAATTGAAATTGGCAGTAGGTAGGTTGGTTGAGACAAAAGAACTCTACAAAGAATCCCCAGAGAATTACAATACATATTTTGATTCACTTAAAGATCTCTCAAGTAACATTCTGGGAAAGAAACAGAATAACCGAATAGCCATCAGTCATACGAAAGGACTCAAAATTGTTGAAGATCATACCATAACTCACTTGGAAGCAAGTGGAAATTGCACGACAATCTATTTTGATGATGGTTCGCGTTATTTGGACACGAGGACTTTGAAAGTTTATGAAAATCTTCTTAATCCGGATCGATTCTGCCGTGTTCACAAATCACATATAATCAATTTAGATATCTTGAAAGAATACGTAAATGAGGATGGGCATTTTGCCGTATTAAAAGGTGATATTCGTGTTCCTGTTGCTCGAAACCGGGTTACGGAATTTATTCGTATGCTTAAGGATGCTTAGTGGTGATCTGATATGAAAAACGGCATTCTTTTAATTCTTTGTCTGCTACTTTCTGTTTACGCGAATGCACAGAAATACGCCTTTACGACCTATAGTTCTGAAGAAGGATTACCTCAATCACAGGTAACAGATATCTGCCAGGATAAGGATGGCTACTTATGGGTGTCTACACTGGGAGGCCTAGCTAAATTTAACGGAAGTGAATTTACCACTTTTTCTGCCAACGATGGCCTCCTTAACAATCGAGTGCAGGCGCTTGCGTATTTTCAAAATACACTTTGGGTCGGACATGATGGGGGGATTTCTTATATCAGGAACAATACGATTAGAAACGTCTCGCTAACAGGAAACGACAAGTCTCGGAATGTCTCCAAAATCATAGAGTTTAAGGGCAGAGTACTTGTTTGTTCCAATGGTGGTGGAATTTGGGAGTTGATTAACAATAGACTTGTGAAAATCAAGTTGGAAACAGATCGATATCGAAAGGTGAGAGATGCGTATACTCATGCTGATGTACTTTATCTCGCAACTCAAGGAGGTGTACTTATTTCAAAGGATGGCAGGGTCTACTCTCATTTTTCTGAATTAGATTCGTTGAGTTTTTCAGGAGTTACTGGTCGAGGAGATTTGATTTATTTTTCAACCTATAGCGACGGTGTTTATCAAAAGAACTTAAAGTCAGGACACATAAAGGAGTTTGATCACCTTGAATTGAAACATAATATTCGAGGCTGTTACATAGATAGTTACAATCAACTGTGGCTGAATACTCATGAGGGCGCTGTTACAATTTCTCCAGAAGGAAATATAGGTTTTATTGATCAAGAGCAAGGGCTTCCAATAAACCCACTAAGCTGCTTTTTTCAAGACGCAGATGCGAATCTATGGATTGGCTCCTTAGGAAAGGGTATGTTTAGATTTCCAGGTGAAGGGTTTAAATACTTCGATAAAACAACAGAATTTGACGCAGACCTTTTCTTGACAGGATTTCACAAACCGAATGGCGATTACTACTTCGGAACATATGGCGAAGGATTATTGCGTCGTGGTTCAGATATGCAGGTCGAGAAGGTTGATATTGGTCAAGGAACAATATGGGCATCCCTGCAAAATGTAGATGGTAAAGATTGGTTTGGAACTCAAACTTCTTTGGTGTCGATAGATCGAGCAGGAAAAATAGAAGAATACTCGACTGATGACGGATTACCTGGAGTGAAGATTACTGCTCTTTATCGAGTGGGCACTCATGAAATGTATGTCGGAGGCAGTGAAGGAGCCGCACACTATAAAGATGGTGTCTTTACTAAAATTCATAGTGCCAGCGAAGATTATATTGGAACCGTGCGAGCTTTTGCAGTACATAATGGCGTTCTCTACTGCGCAACGAACTTGGGAATTTTCGCCTATATAAATGAAAAATTCCAGCAGTATCATGACATCTATGGAGTTGTCTACAGTATAGAAATTGATGGTTCCTCCAACTTTTGGTATGGGAGTGAGGAGGGCTTGTTTCGTATTAAGGATGATAAAAAAGAAAGAATAGAGCTAAGCAGTAATTCCGGTTCTAACTACATCAATTTCTTGAAGTACAAGGATGGGTTTTTATATGCAGGAACTAATAACGGCTTGTTCCGACTATCTGACTTGAATAACCCGAATGTAACCAAGGTTCGTTTTGGAACTGGAGATGGAATAGTAGATTTAGAGAGCAATCTGAACTCGGGATTCTTCGATCGTGTAGGAAACTTTTGGTTCGGTACAGCATCAGGATTGGTCTGTTATCATCCAGAGAAGATGAAATTCTCAACGGCTCGTCCAAAAGTGAGACTGAAGTCTATCTTGCTTAATTACGAGTCATTTACTTATGGCGACTATAGTGAATTGATCGATGAATATGGCTTGCCAGTTAATTTATTGCTGCCGTACTCTAAAAACAACTTGATTTTCGAATTAGATGGAATATCATTGTCAAACTTCAAGGGGCTAAGCTATCAGTTTTGGCTTGAAGGATTAAACGAGGGATGGTCTCCGCTATCCACTAATTCAACGGTAACATTTACGAGTTTACCTGCAGGAGATTACGTTCTTAGAATGAGAAGTGTAGATATGGAGGGACGGTATTCGGATGAGATTTCAGTGCCATTTACAATTAATCAGGCGTTCTATAAAACGTGGTGGTTCATTGCTCTCATTCTCGTTTTGATCTTGATAATCGTGATTGTAATTTTTCGATTTAGACTGAAAAGAGTGAACTCTATCAATGCTCAAGAAAAACTTGCGTATAAAGCTAGGCTTCTCTCTCTTGAGCAGCAATCTATGAACGCGAGTATGAATCGTCACTTTGTATTCAACTCATTAAATTCGATCCAATATTTTATCAATACGCAAGACCGACTTTCGGCCAATAAGTATCTGACAAATTTCGCGAATCTAATTCGTAAGAATCTTGATTCTGCGACTGCAGTGGGGAACATGATCACGCTGAATGAAGAGATCGAGCGATTGGAGCTTTATTTATCCCTCGAGTCAATGCGATTTAAAGATCGTTTCGACTATGTGATCAATGCAGAGAATGTAGATACTGAGTCTATTCGAATCCCCGCGATGATTATGCAGCCATTTGTCGAAAACAGTATTATTCATGGAATCCTTGCTAATACTGAGAAGAAGGGTTTAATAACGATTGATGTTTTGACAAAAGATGATTACTTGAATATCTCGATTGAAGACAATGGAGTCGGGGTCAATCATAGTATGAAAAACAAGGTGGAGCTCGAAGGGGATCATCGTTCTAAAGGGATGGAAATCACTTCAAAACGAATCGAATTATTGCAAAAGATGTCTGATAACGACATATCTCTTGATGGGCCATACGAAATGATTGATGAGAACGGTTTAATCAATGGAACACGCGTTTTACTCAAAATATTCCTTACAGATTTGGAAAACTAGGGTTTATGCCCTATATTTGATAAGTAAAGAATCGAGAATGAAAAAGATTATTTATATAGCTATTGCGTTTTTTGCCTTTGGGATGACTTCTTGTAACAAACAAGATATTCAGCCAAACGCAAATGGAACGTCGCAGGAGCCAGTGTGGAAATCTACAGGAAGTGAAGTTGAAGGAGGCTCAATTGAAGGCGGAACAGAAGAAGGTGGAATTGTAGATCCAAACACAGATCCTGATGGAGATAAGAAGAAAAAGCCTTAAGGTTTTTAATAGATATTTTTAAAGGTCCTGATTGATTCAATCAGGACTTTTTTTGTGCCCAATAATTCGATCCGTTTACTAGATGAAAGATACACTTCAGAGTTTAGTTAAAAATGACTTGAATCCTTTATGTATATTAGATTTAACTACTTAGGAAGATAAATTATTATACATGTCTAGCAAGGTAAATAACGCATTGTTTGAGCTTATTCAGGCGATGTCAAAATCGGAAAAAAGGTATTTCAAATTAATGTCCTCTCGTCATACAATAGGGAAAGAAAATAACTATGTCCGCCTATTTGATTTTTTGGATAAACAAACGGAGTATAATGAAGAATTGATTTTTTCTACATTTGAAGGGGAGGCTTTTCTAAATCGATTTTCGATTACCAAAAAGCGCCTTTATGATCATGTTTTATCAGCATTAGATTCTTTTCATAGTACAAATTCTATTGAGGCACAATTACACAAGCAGCTTCATGCTGCAGATATTCTATTTGAAAAGTCATTATATGATCAATGCCGAAGAGTACTGAGAAGTGCAGAGAAACTTGCTGAGAAGAATGAATTACCGAGCATCCAAATGCTTATCTCCTATAAGAAGAAACGATTGCGTGAGACTATGGGGTCACTCAATGTGTCGGAAGATGAAATAGAGACGATTTTAAGCGATGATATACGATTCACGAAATCAATAGATGCATATAATGAACTATGGTCGATTAAAAGTCAACTCTTCTCTCAACTTTCAAAAAAAGGGGTTGCTAGATCCGATGAAGATTCCAACCGATACTATCAACTCTGTACAAGGGTCCTTGTTGATTTTGAAACTGAAGAATTATCCTTCGAGTCATTACATTTGTACCATCATATATTAAGTGCTTATTATTACGCAACCGGCGATATGGCTGAATCTTTATTTCATCTTGAAGTAAACCTGGATGGAATAGATAAAGGATCCCTTGTTAAGAGGGTAGAGGGCAATAAATACATTTCAGCACTGACGAATGCTATTTACATTGCCGATAAAATAGGTGAGCATCGAAAGTCAGTGCAATATCTAAGCGCTCTAAAAGAATTTGCTTTGACAACTAAATCAAATGAAGATCTCTCCATTAAGCTGTTTTCAAGTATTAGCAGCATTGAATTGAGTATATATCTACGAAAAGGAGACTTTGAAAAGGCAAATGTAACTGCGCAAACGGTTACGGATAAGCTTCAGAAGTACGGTGATAAAATCGTTCCTGTACGTCGAGCATTTTTAGAGTACAAGATGGCGGTGGTGAATATGGGCCGTGGGAATTATACGGATGCATTGAAATGGATTAATCGCATTCTGAATGATCCAAATCTAGATAAGACGGAAGATATAATTGGTTTCACTCAATTACTAGACTTGCTTGTTCATATTGAGCTCGATCACACGAAATTGTTACCCTATACATTGAAGAACACACAGCGTTTTTTTAAAACTAGAAACCGTTTATATGGGTTTGAGAAGGTCCTCCTGCAATCAATCAATAAATTGATCAAGTGTGATAATCCATTTGATAGCCAGAACATCTGGGAGGCGCTTTATAATGAGTTAGCCAAAATTACAAACGATGATGTCTTTGAAAGTGTCGCATTAGACTACTTTGATTTCCAAGCTTGGGCTGAATCAAAACAAAAGAGAAAATCATTCGATTTAATCGTTCGAGAGAAATATAATAGAAAGATGCGTGTAGCATCTTAGGAATGAGTAAAAAATAATTTAGGATTGAACTAACAGGAGGGCAGATATGGATTCGCAAATACCAACAAAGTCTTCCTTTAATCGATTACTCCTCAAAATGGTTCCAACCTTGAGCCTGTAACTCAATTGCAGCACCTTGTTTATCGATTAGGTATTTCCCTGCAGCCTTATCAGTTATATGTCCAATAACAGTCATGTGCGGGTTTCCTTTAATCTTTTCGAAATCGTCCTGTGAAATGGTAAAGAGTAACTCATAATCTTCACCACCGTTCAGCGCACAAGTGATTGGATTTAAATTGAAATCGATTGCGGTCATTGACGTCTCCGTGTCAATTGGAATTTTTTCGTCGTAAATCTTGCAGCCAACATCACTTGATTTACAAATATGGAAAATTTCAGAGGCGAGTCCATCTGAGATATCGATCATAGAAGTTGGAACTACATCGAGCTCCTTTAAAAACTTTATTACATCGATTCGTGCTTCTGGTTTAAGCTGACGTTGAAGAATATAATCGTGCCCATCTAGATCAGGTTGAATTGCCGCATTAGCTTCGAACACCTGTTTTTCGCGTTCTAGTAATTGTAGTCCAACATAGGCACCACCTAAGTCTCCAGTGGCAACTAATAAATCATGTTCCTTAGCGCCCGAGCGATAAGTGATCACATCATTTTTTGCTCTTCCAACAGCAGTTACACTGATCATCAATCCTGATAGTGATGAGGTAGTATCACCTCCTACTAGATCCACATTAAAAGTGTCACATGCCGCTCGAATTCCATCGTAAAGCTCTTCAAGAGCTTCTACCGGGAATCTGCTGGAAACGGCAATGGAGACAGTTATCTGTTCAGCAACACCATTCATAGCGCAAATATCGGAGACGTTTACAGCAATTGCTTTGTACCCCAAATGCTTTAATGGCATATACATGAGGTTGAAATGAACTCCCTCAATGAGCATGTCGGTTGAGATGAGCATGCTCTCATCTTTGGAATGAGATATAACAGCAGAATCATCACCGATTCCAGTAGAAGTTGATGATTGTTTGTTCTCGAATTTCTCAGTTAAATGGTCGATTAAACCAAATTCACCAAGTTGTTCCAGTTCTGTTCTCTTCTCGCTCATTTCAATTCTTTTTTGCAAAGCTACGAAAAGACAATTAATCCTTCACGTTAATCTGCAAAACCTACTCCGACAGTTGCATTCGATTGTGGATCAACCAGCAGAAAGACACCATTTTTCTTGTTCTCGGAGTAGCTATCCATAAAGATAGGTTTACTTAATTTGAGATCAACATTAGATATATCGTTGAGTTCGATTTGAGAAGAAGTAAGGTGATTCTTTGGGGAGGCAGGATCAATCGTGTAATTGATTGACTGAATTTTCGATAACGATTCTCGAGCACCAACTTTGAAGATTAGCTTCGACCCTTGAAGGGCAGGCTTTTCATCCAGCCATACTACTGTAGCCGATAATTCTTTTTGTTCTTTGGTTGCACTGGAATCGGCTAAGCATATTGTTGAACCACGACTGATGTCAATCTCATCTGCAAGTGAAAGGACAACGCTGTCATCTGCCGAAGCTTCGTTAAGGACATCCGTATACCTTCGTATTTCTGTTACAACACTTTCGTTGCCAGAAGGAAAAGTTCTTACCCTATCTCCAGTTGATATTGTCCCACTGACAACACGGCCCGCGAATCCACGGAAATCAACAAAATCTTTATTCTGAGCATGATACACTTGCTGGACGTCAAATCGAAATGGTTGCTTTACTGATTTTTTCGAGTTTGAATCATGTAAGATTTCATTTAGCGTTGGACCAGTGTACCATTTCATCTTTTTTGATTTCACGACAACATTGTCACCTTTCAATGAGCTAACCGGAAGAATTTTGAAAGGTATTTTTTCGCCTAGATCGCTCACCATATTTTTAATTTCAATGGCGATTTTTAGGAAGCGATCTTCATCGTAATCTACAAGATCCATTTTGTTCACACAGAAAATCACAGAGTCAAGCTTCAGTAAGTTACTGATAAAAAAGTGACGGAAGCTCTGTTCAAGGAGACCTTTCCGTGCATCAACGAGTATAATGGAAGTCTCTGCAGTCGAAGCTCCAGTTACCATGTTTCGTGTGTATTCAATATGTCCCGGACTATCCGCAATGATAAACTTGTGCGTGTCGGTCGAGAAATAGATATGAGCTACATCTATTGTGATACCCTGTTCTCGTTCTGCAACTAATCCATCCGTGATCACACTTAGATCAAGATCGTCCCATCCCTTTTCTTTTGTCTTTTGAAGAACTAACGTTTCCTGTTCTTTCGTGAGTGCATTATTGTCATGCAATAATCGTCCGATTAATGTGCTCTTGCCATCATCGACACTACCTGCTGTACTGATTCTAACTAATTCCATATTAAAAATATCCTCCTTTTTTGCGATCCTCTAATGCGGATTCACTCCTTTTATCATCTATTCTGGCTCCTCTTTCTGAATGCTTTGAAGCCATGTTTTCCTTGAGTACTTTTTCTACTGTATCTGCTGTCGAAAGGAAAGCCGCAGTACATGTCATATCACCAACTGTCCTGAATCTAACTGATTGTTCTTCGATCTCATCCGACTCAACAATGTTCAGGAAATCTGAATGTGCTATCAAAGCTCCATCTCTTTTTACCAGCTTTCTTTGATGAGCAAAGTACACGGTAGGTAGGTCAAGATTTTCTTGCAAAATATAGGTCCAAATATCTTCCTCTGTCCAATTACTGATCGGGAATGCACGTACGTTTTCGCCAAACTGAATTTTACCATTTAACATTTGAAACGGCTCAGGGCGTTGATTTTTATAATCCCATTGGCCAAAGTCATCACGTACAGAGAAGATCCGTTCTTTTGCTCGACTCTTTTCTTCATCCCTGCGAGCACCACCTATGCATACATCAAAACCAAATTCTTCGATTGCATCTAAAAGCGTCACAGTTTGAAGCGCGTTTCGACTGGCATATTTCCCGGCCTCTTCTTGCACCTTGTTTTCATCAATTGAATCTTGGACGTATCGAACGATAAGATTGACGTCTAGTTTTTTGACTATTTCATCGCGAAAAGCGATGGTTTCTGGAAAGTTGTGTCCAGTATCGATATGCATGAAGGAAAAAGGGATCTTCGATGGGTAAA
>Ga0115008_10004735_pt1 | contig 11298 bp, 11 predicted proteins | sample FraStrMetagenome_FD_87164 | JGI IMG/M metagenome (GOLD analysis project Ga0115008, IMG submission 87164) | Marine eukaryotic phytoplankton communities from Arctic Ocean - Fram Strait ARC3M Metagenome | ecosystem: Environmental > Aquatic > Marine > Oceanic | place: Fram Strait | collected...
AAGCTCTAATCCGGGCGAGTTAATCCATTTGCCATCACGAGCTGTTGTGGCGCTGGCAGGGATCGACCAATATGCTTCAAAACCACGAAAATGGTCGAGCCTGACGATGTCATAAAATGCTAAATTACTTTTGATTCTATCAATCCACCATGCGAAGCCAGACGACTGGTGCGCGTCCCAAGCGTACAACGGGTTGCCCCACAGCTGTCCGTCGGCCGAGAAATAATCAGGCGGTACTCCGGCCACTGCCAGCGGCGAACCATTGCGATCTAATTGAAACAATTCAGGGCTGGCCCAAACGTCAGAGCTGTCGAGCGCGACGAAAATCGGAGCATCCCCCATAATCTGAACGTCATTTTTCGCAGCATAAGCCCGCAGCTTTGTGAGTTGGCCGTAGAATAAATACTGGTAAAAAATATGAGCTTGCACCGCATCCTGAGTTTGCTGACTCAAAATTTGTGTGCGAGCTTGCGTGATCTGCTTAAATTGCAGCGGCCAGTCTTGCCAGCAGGCACCCTTAAAATCGTCTTTCAATGCACTGAAAAGTGCATAATCATTGATCCAGTTAGACTGTGACTGGCAAAAGCTGGTGAGGGTGCCGTAATCTTGAAAATGATCGCGAGCTGCTGCTTTGAAGCGTGCCGACGCTTTTTTGAGAATGGGCCAGAATAATTGGTGCAAAGCTCCAAAATCAACCGAATCCTTTGGTAGTTTAGCCAGTTGCTGCAGATCGCTTTGATCAATTAGGCCATCGGCCAACAAGGGCGCTAAATCTATAAAGTAGGGGTTGCCAGCAAATGCTGAAAAGCATTGGTAAGGCGAATCGCCATAGCCGGTAGGTCCCAGCGGGCAAATTTGCCAGACACGAAGGCCGGCGGCCTGCATAAAGTCAATATGCGCATAGGCTCCGGCACCCAAATTGCCGATGCCAGTCTGTGATGGGAGTGAACTGAGGTGCAATAGTACGCCAGCACTGCGTTGATTGAGCCAATTATAGAGTGGCAACTTAATGGTCGGCATTATGATTTAAATGTGTTGAAAGTTGGAAGTACAATGCCATCAAGGGGAGGCAACTGTTCGGCAGATCGGCAACAGTGTAACAATATCAAGACAAACATATTGTGAGTGAATTCAACGTTAGAATGAAGCAAATGGTCTTGTTTAGTCGCACATGTCAGATACATGCAAAAAGACGGGCTACTTTAATGTAGTGTGTGGTGCAGTAGATGTTTTTAAATTGTAAAATGGTAATTTTCTATTCCACGCTAAAAATAATAGTCCGCTGAAAGACTGCACAGTTTCAGCAGTAGTTAATGGTGTGGCGTCTGCTGTTAGTTGCGATGATCACTTGAGCGATCTCAAGCAATATGGGGCAATGGGACCATTGCCTAACAGTTCTGTCGAAGTTGCATATAAACTGGGTCCAAGCGCAACATGAGTTGACCGTCTAGTCCCATCAAAAATGTACCTGAATGCCTGATGGCAGGCGATCTCGATGTCGTACTCACTGGGCACTGCTTGATGCTTTTATTCTTCAAGCCGCACAGTAAGAAAGCAGGCATGAATCCTTAATCCTTGCCCTTGGAACGACGCTGCGACTCGTGGCGACAGTCGCCCATCACCCGAATCCAGAGCTCGCGTAAATCAAAGATGCGTATGTTGACCTCCTGGCGGAAGCCGTTAAGGAATTCGGTATTAGGGTGATTGAGTTGGTTGAGCAAGGCCATCGTTTGGTTCAGTGCACTCAAACTATTTTTTAGGTGACAGATTGACAGACCAAAGTCACCCAAATCTAAAGACTGGATCGATAGCAGCACATTCATTTCTGCTTGATGCAGACTGTTTGCGTACTTCCAGCAAACTTGCGGGTTTATTGAGCTTTCACTGTGGATCATAAAATGTTCCCAGCTCTGGTGCAAATAGCGATACAATGCACGTGTCGCGACGTAAATCGGGTGGCGGTGCAGTGTGTAGGGCGCTGCCTCATTTTCAGCCAAATCATCAGCTTCACTGCTTGGCTCATCACCCTCTTGATCCATTGCCGCGAAATCATCGGTCATGGACATATCTTCTGCATCCCAGCCCATCAGGCTGGCCACTTCGTCTAAGTGGTTGGGCTTATTTTTGACGCTGTTGTAAATCGATAAAAATCTAGCAGTATCCCGATCAGAACTTTTTAAATAGTTCCTCCATTGGGATTCGCTCCAATTGGGTTCACTGGAAAAGTCTTCTTCCCAGTCGCCATCAGAATGCTCAAAATTTGGTTCGCTCATATAGCTGTGGATAAGTCCAACATCTACCAGATTGTAGGATTGCGAGCAGAAATCAACCTTACTTTTGGTTTTCAACTTAAATAGCTTTTAAATGGCTAGATTGTTGACATAACCCGCCGTATAGCGTGAACATTTAATCTTTATTAGCTAATTTTCTTAATGTTGAATAAATTATGTCTGATGTTGTTTTCAGGTTAGAGTTTTGGTTTGAAGTACAGATGCAGGGAGTCGATTTATCTCATCAAACCGTTACTTTAGCTATGGGCATAGATGTCAGCGGCACGGTACAAAATTTGCCTGATCGGCGCGTTTATTTGCGTGCTAAGGGTGACGAATCTAAGGTAATAAAATTCCAAAAAGAAGTTCAATCCGAGTTGAAGCATATATGTACATTCCAGCCAATTGGAAAACAGTCTAGCGGTGCGCTCAACTAGCGGCTTTCGCATATATTAACTAATACAAGATGCCAACGCCCGCTATATTGATTCAGGATCTGACCAAAGACTTTTCGGTTGGCTTACGTGGCTTGAAGCTGCGTGCCGTGGATGGTCTAAATTTAGAGGTCGGTGCTGGCCAAATTTATGGGCTACTTGGGCCGAATGGATCGGGTAAGAGTACCAGTATCAAAATTATTTTAGGCTTACTGCGCCCCTCATCTGGGTATTGTCAAATCTTCGGTCAGCCGAGCGATTCAGTCGCTGCACGCCGTCGAGTCGGGTTTCTGCCAGAGGCACCGTATTTTTACCGTTATTTGTCGGGCCGTGAATTGGTGCGTTTTTATGCACGTGTCTGTGGCGTGCCGCGGCAAGGCTTAGGCCAGCAGGTAAATTCAGTACTTGAATTAGTCGGCATGTCGGAGGCTGCAAATCGCAAAGTTGGGACTTATTCAAAGGGCATGTTGCAGCGGATTGGCTTAGCGCAGGCACTGGTGCATGACCCAGACTTAGTGATCTTGGATGAACCAACAGCAGGTGTCGATCCGCTGGGAGCAATAGCAATCGCCAGTATTATTCATGAATTAAAGCGTCGCGGAAAAACAATACTATTATCATCGCACTTACTGGCAGAAATGGAAGGCTTATGCGATCGTGTGGCAATCTTACATCGTGGCCAATTGATGCGGGAGGGACGAGTTACAGAGTTGTTGTCGCAGCCAGATGAAAAATCATTTGTAGTCAAGGGGCTAGATCCAGCCGGCCAAGCGAAGGTGGAACAAGCGATCGCGCAAGTGGGTGGAGATTTGTGTCGAATTGAACCCACCCAGCGTAGTTTAGAGGCATTGTTTTTTGAGGCGGTGCCCCAGCAGCAGCAAGCGAAGGGCTCAGTTAAAATTCCATTGGAGGCTGCAGATGATTAATTCTTTGCAGCGTATACATTGGATCGCGGCCAATACATTTTTGGAGGCGGTACGGCAAAAGTTCTTCCATGCGCTACTGCTGCTTTCGCTGGCATTGCTTGGGAGTAGCGTATTTTTTCAGCAATTTAATTTTGGTAGCAATGAGCTAAAATTCCTGACTGATTTCGGATTTGCTGCGATCCTCTTTTTTGGTTCGATTTTGAGCATCGTGCTCAGTACGCAACTATTTTTCAATGAGTTGGAAGATCGTACTGCTTTGACGTTGCTAGCCAAACCGGTTCACAAATTAGAATTTTTGGCTGGAAAGTTTTTTGGTGCTTATGCTTTGATGTTTTGTTTCACCTTTGCGCTCAGTCTATTGCTGGCGGTGCTGCTCTTTTGGCGTGAAACGATTTTGATCAGCCAGTTGGCGGATGGCTTAGCAGACGGTCGGCTAATACGCTATGGCGATGTCTTTGTCTTCGGCTTGGTACAATGGCTGAAATTCGCGGTAATATCGGCCATGACGCTTTTTATCGGCAGCTTCGCGCAAACGAACTTATTCACGATCGTTGTCTCGTTTTTCGCCTTAATTATTTGCCAGCTGCAGTACATTGCCCGCGAGGCGTATGTGGGAATTGAATCGAGCTTGGCGCGTGGCATACTACATCTACTTGGCTGGATATTTCCCAACTTTCAGATTTTCAATCTTGGCGAGCAATTGGTCTATCCAGTCGAGCAGCCGCTGGCGTTGAGTACTTTAGCTTGGCTGGCTGCTTATGCTGGCAGCTACAGTTTGGCCTTTTTGTTACTGGCACAGCTTAATTTCCGCAACCGTGAGCTATAGGAATTTTGAGTTAATTCGGCACGGCTTTAATTGCAGGCCTGGGTGGATTTTACGCAGCTTGAGGCTGGTGCTGGTGTTGCTTTTACTGCTGGGGTTGGCACGCGTGATGCGGCCGGTGGAGCAACGGGCACAAGCGGCCTTGTCAGCTGCTCAGTCGGATCTGGCTTTAAGCCAAATTGAGGGTACGCTGGGGCAAGGGATAATTTTAGCGGTCTTAGGTGGTTTTCGAACTATTTTGGCCGACTTTAGCTGGATCCGGCTGAATGCGGCATGGGAACAAAAGGCACACGGTGAGTTAGATGCACTGATCCGCTTAGTGACGACCTTAGAGCCAGACTCGGTCTATTTTTGGATTAACAGTGCGCGCATGTTGGCCTATGATGTGCCGCACTGGCGAATTGATGCAGCCGGTGGGGCCTCCGTTTTGTCGGCTACGCAGCAACGTGAGATTGTCGAAGAGCAGGCACAACACGCATTTGCATTATTGGCGCGCGCGCGCCAGTTTCACCCGCTCGACTCAAAATTGCATTTGGAAGTGGCCCAGATTTATTTAATTCGTTTACAGGACCACGCAGCTGCGGGCGAGTGGTTCCTACAAGCTTCTCAACTTCCAGCGGCTCCTTATTATGCTGCTCGCAGGCATGCCGACCTGTTACAGTTACAGGGTTTGAATCAGCAAGCTTATTTATTTTTGAAGCAATTGCATCAAAAACTGCCGGATGAGGATCCTTATGCGCAAAAAAATATTGTGCTTGAGCGGATCCAGCAACTCGAAGCAAGCATGCAGCTGCCCGCAGGCTTGCGCTAGTACTTACATCAGTATTACTTAAGAAGAATTTAACTATGGCCCAGACTATTAATCGACAAGCGCAGGCACAAATTGACCTGGAAATGCGCCACCGAATTAATGCGGGGCGAGTGGCGATTCGAGAACAAATTGCTTTCTTTGATCGCCAGTTTGGGCAAGTCGTAAGTGAGTGGAAGGCCGACGATACTCGAGTCACGTTTGCCGATTTTGCGATTTCTGAAAAATTGATTTCTGCGCTACGCCGAGCCTTTCCAGTTGATGATTATTGCAGCGAGGAATCGAGTCCGCTAGATGAAGTGGCGCAGTTAAATGCCCGCTACGCTTGGGTGATTGATCCGATCGACGGCACCAATAATTATGCCTTGGGATTTGCAGTTTGTGCCATTTCCGTCGCCTTGTTGTATCAGGGCATGCCGGTGTATGGCTTTATTTACGATCACAGTTCGCACAGTCTGCTGGAAGGTGGTCCCAAATACCGGTTGTTAAAGAACCAAAAGAAGTTGAATCAGGATGCGTTGGCGGCCCAAGCGCAGACTATGGTGGGGCTGCACTTTCCGATTGAAGCTCAGTGTTTGCAAAGCTTGCAACCATTGCTGCTCAAATACCGCGTACGCTGCCTCGGCAGTGGTGCGCTGACCGCCGCGTATGTTGCCACCGGATATTTGACTGGTGTGCTGGATCATAGGGTCAAGCATTGGGATATCGCGGCGGCCTATGCACTATGTGCGGCGGTCGGCATTAAATTTATTTTTTTGGGGGAGTCGCCATTCCCGCTTAAAACCTTTCACCCTCAAGCCAACTTTTGTCCTTATTATGCGGGGACCGAATCATTCAGCCAAGAGCTGGCGGCGCTGATTTAATCGTCATGCCGGCAGCGATTACAGCGGAAACTTTTGAACGGCTACAGCGTGCATTTTGTCAGCAAGCTGGATGGACTGTCTCTGCCAGTCAGTTGCTGACTGATGCCCAGACGCCAGCTGTGTTATGTGGCCACCGGTTGGGGCGCTCGCCCGATTGCCCCAAAGTGATTGTTTCAGCCGGCATACATGGCGATGAGCCAGCCGGCACTTTAGCATTATTAGAATTTTTAGAAAAGGGTGGTTTTAATGATGCCTTTGAGTGGTTGATCTTTCCCGCACTTAATCCCTCTGGTCTATTGGCGGGCACCCGTGAGAATGCTGAATTACGTGATGTGAATCGTGATTTCAAAAGCTGTCACAGTGCGGAGAGCTGCTTTTATATACAGCAATTGCAGGCTCACGATTGCTTTGATTTACACCTCTGTCTGCACGAGGATTGGGAATATGAGCAGGCCTACTTGTATGAATTAAATAGCGGGTCCAGTGCATCAATTGCGTCCGAGTTGTTGCAAGTCATCGAGCCTTGCTTGGGTCTTTTAGACGCGCCTTTGATTGATGGCCATCGGCCGACTGCACCCGGATTTATTCATCATCGGCTGGTGGCCGATGATCCAGCAGGCTGGCCTGAAGCAATTTACCTGACAAGTCGCTACAAATTACTTTCCTACACCTTAGAAACGCCTAGCCAAGTCAGTCTGTCCGCTCGGGTGGATTGCATGTGCCAATTTCTGCAGGCCGGATTGAGCGCTTTCGTACGTTAATTGTGATCGCTGGCCGGCCATCAAAGCAGGCTTGTATCAACATTGTGCCATGTTTGATGCCGCAGTCAGCCGGTGCTTTGATCCGAGTGAGTTCAGGTCAGGCCTTTAGCTGCATTAGCCTGCGAGACCTCAGATAAATTGAAATCCATGACTATGCCAGGTGACTGCTCCAGTCGATTCAGCTTTGCAAATGTTTCAATTTAGTGGCAGCGCGATACACTTTTTTACCAGCGTGATAGGCTTGTACCAGCTAGCAGCATCGGTAATGTGACCGTCTATTATGAATATCAGCGACCTCGGATGGAACGATCAATTTGAAGCAGAGTTTGCCAGCTGCCAGCGCAAGGGCTGGCAAGCGGCGCGGCTGATACGAGATAATAAGATCTCGTATGGTGCGATGCTGGCCGATGGTCGCCAAATTGAAGTGGCGCTCAGTGGTGCGGTGTATCACGAGGCGCAAACTGATGCAGAGCTGCCTTCAGTTGGCGATTGGGTGGCTTTAGAATTTGGTGCGGCGGGGGATGAGTATGAGGCATTGATTCGAGCGCGCTTGTCACGCCAAACCTGTCTTTCGCGCAAAGCACCCGGCAAGGGGACCGAGGAGCAAGTTATTGCTGCCAATGTGAATGTAGTTTTTGTTGTGACTGATGCGGGGCAGGATTTTAACCCACGCCGGATGGAGCGTTACTTTGCAATTATGCAGCGCAGTGGTGCACGCTCGGTTGCCTTGCTTAATAAGATGGATCTCTTTAGCGAGGCTGATAACGAAGCCACTGCTGCTCAATTGCGCGGCTTGAATCCTGAAATTGAAGTGGTGCTGACCTCTGCTTTAAACAAGTCTGGCGTGGATACGCTGCGAACTTATTTACAGCCTGGGGTGACGGCTGCCATGGTGGGCTCAAGTGGCGTGGGTAAATCCTCGATCATTAACCAGCTGCTGGGGCGTGATTTTTTATGGACGGGCGAGGTGAATGGGGTGACCGGTAAAGGCATGCACACCACTACTGCGCGTGAACTCTTATTATTACCAGGTGGTGGTATGCTGATTGACAACCCTGGTATTCGGGAAGTTCAAATGTGGACTGACGCGAAGACATTAAAGGAAAGTTTTAGCGATTTTGATCAAGTGGCGCGGCAGTGCAAGTTTCATGACTGCCAGCACCGTTCGGATCGAGGGTGTGCCATACATGCGGCAATTGAGGCTGGCACACTGTGTCGCGAGCGCTTTGTAAACTATTTAAAATTGGATTTCGAATTGGAAAAACTGAGCCAAAGGCGCAAAAAACACCAAATCACTATTGGGCGACGTAATCGTCGAGAATTAAAGTCTAAGGCAGATAAATACAGTAATCGGTCGCGCGATTCCCAGCGCTAATTGAGTGTCAGGCCTATCAGCTTTGATTGTAGCCGTCAGCCATTTTTATTGAGCTATATTGAGTGGCATTTGAAGCCCACGTTCTAGCAGCTTATGAGCTGCTAAATTGTACTTTTTTAGCCGTACAGACTCGAATGGGTGCGCTTGATGACTTTTGCCGGCGCGGCCAGTACTCAATGTCGACCGTAAAAGGGCCATTGCTGAGCTGGCACTCACGCTAAGCAGATGTTTAAAGCTGCATTTACAAAAAATCTGAGTTTGTGAGGCAACAGTTTTTAGACCGTTCGTAGGATACCGCGACTACTGCAGTAAGGGCTCAAGCTGCTGCCAGACCGTCTGCGCAATAATTTGGTGACCTGCCGGATTTGGATGAATCCGGTCGGCTAAATTCAGTTCCATCACCCCGCCTACGTCTGCCAACAAAAAGGGTATCAAAGCAGTTTGATTGTTTTGCGCCAGTCTGGGGTAGAGGGCGGCAAATTCATTCGTGTAGTTGAGTCCAAAACTGGGTGGTAGGCGCATGCCAGCAATGATGATAACAGCTGTGGGATACCTGGCTTTAACCTTGTCGATGATCGCTTGCAAATTAGCTTGAGTGGCTGAATTAGGGCTTCCGCGTAGGCCGTCGTTTGCACCCAATGCCAGCAGCAAGATATCGATCGGTTGGCGTAGCATCCAATCAATACGGCGCAGGCCACCCGCACTCGTATCACCGCTGACGGCGCCCACGACAACTTTTGCCTGAATTCCAAGCTGATCAATTTTAGCCTGAATTAATGCCGGGTAAGCCTGTTCTGGTGCAACTCCGTAACCGGCGGTCAAGCTGTCGCCAAAAAAAAGCACGCGTAGCTCTGTTTGAGCCGAAAGCACGGCGCTGAGCCCGAATAGTAGCAGTGTGATGACAGCAAATCGGTTGATTAATACTACAAACTGGGAACACAGTCATCCCATAAGGCCTCTCGCGGATAGGCAAGCCTGAGGATTGAAGCGGGTTGGATTGGTTTAGTTGTCAAAAGTCAAAATGCAGAAGTCGTCAGAATCGTCCATAATAGCCCCTTGCTGTCCCATAGGATCATGGAGCAAAACCCGGCAAATAAGCGGATTGAGGCGCAGAGCACATTCGGTATCGATGTCGTGCTGTCCCATAGAAGTCAGCAAGTTCAAACAGTCCGAAGCGATCCCAGACAACGCCTCGAACGATGGTGAACAGGCGGGTAAAACTGTGCGGTCATTGACTGCGGAAGGCGATGAAGCGAAGCAGCACGTAAAGCAGCATGGCGGCCCAAAGCTGCCAGCGTATGGCATGCTTGGAGTGACCCAAAAAGTCGCAGACTTTGAAGGTCTGTTTGATTTGCTTGAAGAAGGCTTCGATGCCCCAGCGGCATCGATACAGATCGCAGATACTGGAAGCCGCCCACTCGAAGTTGTTCGTCAGGAAAACCATGGTAACCCATTCGCCGTTGATCTCGACCCATGCCTCGACTCGGCGCAAGCGCCTGGGATACTCTCTGCGGGACTTGTCAGTGATCAAGGTGATCTCGTCGTCGCGGATGATATTGCCTTCGGGTCGTTTCAGATTTTTCCGGTAGACCCGGTAGCGGAGATTGTCCTTGGCCCGGGTAACCCAGAAAATGCCGCGTCCGGACAGATTGAAGAGGTTGGCAAAGTGAACGTAGGCCTTGTCGAAGACGGCGATCTCGCCGGCCTGCAGCCCGGCGCAGAGCTGCATGGCGCGGGCATTGTCATGATGGGAAGCTTCTTCGATGATGGCGAAGGCCGGGAGGAAAGTCTGCAGGTTCAGGCGAAGATGCATCTTCGCCGCCGCCTTACGACGTCGGTGCTTGGCCCAGTCCATGCAGTTGGCCACCAGAGCGATAGTCGTCGAATCGATCGCATGGACCGCCCGCTTGAAGCGGCGGGGCAAACCACTATAGCGGCCGGATGGCCCGAACCCCAAGTTCAGCGATTGGAGGTGCCCGAGGACGCTCCAAAACAGCTCTTCCATCATGTCGCTATTGCGGTGCTTATTGGCGTGCGAGAGCGTATTGCGGCTTGGTGCGACCGCGCCCCGGATCGCACCAAGCTTCGTTCCGTGATGGCGAAGGCTGTCGCAAACATCGTTCAGCCCAATCGCATGAGTCAACTGGGCAAACAGAAGACTGACCACGTGGCTCCACGGGGTGAAGGTACGGGATTTTTTGTCCACGCCATGCTTGTGCGCAAGTTTTTGCGTCAAGTGCGACGGGATGAGTTTACAAAGCTGATGCAATGTGCTGCTGTAGTGCTTGGTCGGCGTTATTGTTTTCACGCATTGGATTCTTTGGTCGGAATCCGGCGCCGACCACCTTTTTTTCCAAGCTTAAACGATGGCCTTAACTAAATCCTATGGGATGACTGTGATATTCATTAATCATTTCAAAGTAGGGTAGGCGGTTATTAGTCTTGGTGCAAATTCATCTGAACAATGCGCTATATCTCGGAAAGTAAAAAGTCGATTAGGTTGATGCGCTAGATCCCATCGAAATTTTCGCCGAAAAGGGTGTCGAGACTGAGAACATATTTAGGGTAGTTGTCCCGAATACTTTTCAGTACCCCGAACTCGCGCTCGATGGTTTCGGGCGAGGCGAGCAGATAGGCCACCTGAATGTAGATTTTTTCGTTCTGACGGGTGGCGATAAAGTCCACTTCACGGTCTCCCAGTTTTCCAACGGATACACTGTAACCGCGCCGTTTTAATTCGAGGAAGACGATGTTTTCGAGGATTCCCCCGATGTCCGCTTCCCGATAGCCGAGCAGGGCATGCCGGATGCCGATGTCGTTGAGGTAGTACTTCTCGTGTAGCTCCAGATGCCGCTTGCCTTTCATGTCGTAGCGCAGAACCTTGTGCGCAAGCAGCGCCTCGGTGAAATAGCCGAGATAGTTTTGCACCGTGTCGACCCCGACCCGCAGACGTTGCGCTTTCAGGTAGTCGGCAATGCGTTTTGCAGACATCGTGTTTCCAATATTATCAAAAAGGTAGCGGGCTATATTTTCGAGCA
>Ga0115008_10004736_pt1 | contig 11297 bp, 10 predicted proteins | sample FraStrMetagenome_FD_87164 | JGI IMG/M metagenome (GOLD analysis project Ga0115008, IMG submission 87164) | Marine eukaryotic phytoplankton communities from Arctic Ocean - Fram Strait ARC3M Metagenome | ecosystem: Environmental > Aquatic > Marine > Oceanic | place: Fram Strait | collected...
GCAATCTATATTAGCATAATATCCATCGTTATCATTGTCTTGATATGATTGACAATTAGAACACCCATCATTATCATCTGTATTACCATCATCACATTGTTCACCAAATTCAACTATTCCATTGCCACAAATAGCAGGTGCATCTTGTCCATCACAATCTTCATCAATACCATTACCAGCTATGTCAGTTGCACTAGGATTTATTGTAGGGTTATTATCATCACAGTCAGTATTATCTGTTGTAAAACCTGGAGGGTTATTAATAGAGTATACAAAAACAAGAGGATTACCAAAAGTATCACCGTCAGCATCAGCATAATAAAAAGATTCTGAAGGCAAATAACTTACGCTATCAGCTGTTTTAGCATATAAAGCATAAGGGACACTCATCAGTTGAGATGTACCCATTACAGAATAGGTAGTGCCTCCTGTAACATCTACAGCAGTTTCCATAAAGTATGGCCCGTTTGCCCAATCAATCGTTGAGAAGTCATCTGTTGATGCCCCTGTGCCTATTTCTAGGTTTACTAATCCATATCCATTTGTTGTAGATGTAAACGTCTCTGTGTAGACAGCTGTTCCTCCAATAGAGCCTTGCTGAACTGTTAGACGCATCCCAACAGGTTGGTTGTTTAGGATTATACCTCCCGCATTTCTAACTACCGCTTGGTAGTTAAAGCCTTCAGGGGCTTGTGCTAATGAACTTAATGATAGGGTTGCTATGGCAACTAGTGATAGTAGAATTCTTTTCATCTTATCTGTGTTTAATGAGTTTAAATGTTTTCAGTTTTTCATCTTCATTGTTGAGTACCAAAGAATATTTCCCTGGAGCTAAATGACTTACCTGAAGAGAAGTCTGTTCTTCAAAAAGTTCATCCTGCATTACTAGCTTCCCTTGAGCATCATAAAGCGTGTACACAACATTTTCATATGTACTTGTCTTTATGTTTAAAAACCCTTCAGTAGGGTTAGGGAAGATAATAGCTTCATAGTCTGAATTGTGGTTCTCTATTCCAGCAAACTTCCAATTGGTTTGGTGAAAGCCTTGGGTTAGGTCATTTGTTCCATCAGTGGCCGTGTTAATGATTACTTCACCTATGGTAAAGTCAACGCTTCCATTTGAATTGGTGTATGAGCCACCTCGGGTAGAGACAACTTCCTGCCCAAAGCTCATCATTGGGACTAATAGTAAAGTAAGCAGTAGTGTTTTCATAGTGGTTAATTTCCCCTAAAAGTAATATTAATACTCTAAAGACCAATAGTGTGTGAGTAGGGTAATGGTATAAAAAAGCCCTCCGATGTGGAAGGCTTTAGTATTTTATTTCAAGACTACTTTCCTCTCCACTGTACCATCATTATAGATGTATAAAAGAGGTGTGTTAGGTTTAAATGGTGTTTCTCTACCAAGTACATCAACTATCTTAATCAGTTGTTTAGGGGTGTTGTTTAGTTCACCTATTCCTGTATAGTTAAGAGATAAGTCAATAGTGATTATACTATCACACCCTGCAGCATTTTGAATAATGTCTGTGTAAATTCCTCCTGTTGTATAAACTGTTCCAGACTCTTTAAGAGACTTTTGATATATACCATAAGCAACTATTTCGTCAAGCATTAAATCAAAGTTTTCGTGTGCTTTTCTTAAAATAAATAAAGGGAATTGGATATAAGTAAATTTCATATTAATTATGTATTAATGAAATAGTAAGTTGTCTTACTACACATCAAAACTCTTTGATTTATTCTTATTTAGCAAATCAAAATATTGACATTTTTAGGGAGTTATAAACAATAGAAAGCCCAATAACAGCGGGGGATTGGGCTTCGTGGATTATCAACAAAAAGGGTGTCTTATTCACACTGTAAGAAAGTATATACTAATCTGACTTAGATTTACTGACACTTTTACTGTCAGTAAATGCCTCTTTACTGTCAGTTTTAGTATCTTGGTGAATATTAACAATGTCAGGTTCTAAATCAGATGTAAACTACTAATCGCTCGCAATACCCCATAAAAAAAGACTCACCGATTAATACCGATGAGTCGTCTTTAGTAGCGGGGACCAGACTCGAACTGATGACCTTCGGGTTATGAGCCCGACGAGCTACCAACTGCTCCACCCCGCGATATATTCTGTTATATGAATAACAGCGGTGCAAAGATATGCGTTCTTTCTCGAATTACAAGTATTTATATGAATTAATTGATTTTTTATTTTTTTATCCACCAGTAAAACTTGTTACTTTTATGCTTTTCTGAATTACACTAAACAAAATCAAGCCTTATGCAAAAAGTAGGATCTAGTTATTTCGTTATTATTCTAGTGTTAATGACAGTCATGGGCTGTCAAACGGGAACTGAACACACGAGTTCTGATTTGGAAACAGTGACATACACACAGTCGGATAGTGACCTAGCACATAAAGCGTATGCCTTAGAGGTAGACGCTGACACCAGTTTACAAGAGGGGAACAGTTTATATTACAGCAGAGAAGACGGAGCAACAATGGAAGTATTTATTAGCGTAAACGATAAAAACGAACCCGTAAAAATAAGAGAATCGTATTCAGACAGTGGCTCTATTAGTCTTTGTTCGAACACCTTTTACTTTAAAAACGGAAAAAAATACATTTCAAAAGAGCTGTTTGAAGAGGGAGATGGAATAACGGGGAATTTTACGGAACGTATTTCATACTATGATGAAGAGGCATTGCCAATTCAAACACTTGAACGAAAGGCTGAATACGAAGATAAGCTAGAACATGAAGATTATGTAGTTTCAGCAAAGCATGATTGCAGTACGGAACGTGCATTTCGTGTGTTAAACCAAGAGGGCGAATTTGCCACAACCTTTCAAGGGTTTATTCAAGAAGAACCTTATTTGTATTTAATTGTAGGGGAGGATGAAAAAATTGGCTTTACCTCATCGCTTGTTGTGCAATATGAAGATCAAACAATTCAAAACTTAAAGGCATACGAAAAGGAGATGATAGGAAAAGGAATTCAAGTTGAATTTGAAACCCTGAGTGGAAGTCAAGGGTACGAGTATCAAATTCTTTTGAGTACGAGGTTGAGGTAGGGTTTTAAGCCGAAGCTAACCAACCATCTATAAAACGAACCTTTGACCACTATTTCTTCAAGAGTACAATCTGTAAATGTATAATTTAAAGGCTTGAGTTTATTAAATACATAAGGTATGCATATTTTTTGTCGCGCGATTTTTGTCGTTTTTCTTTCCTTACTAGGCTTTTCAAGTTTTGGTCAAGAAATGAAGGTAACAGGTACTGTTTATGATTCTACAGGAGTAAAGCCCATTCAGAATGTAATGGCTATGGCTGTTCGAATGAAAGATTCTTTGCTTTTAGGGTTTGACCGTACAGACGCATCTGGAAATTTTGAATTGTCAGGATTTACCATAGATACATTTTCATTGGTTCTTGATCATCCACAATTTGATGATAAAATTTATTACATGTTTGGGCATAAAGAAAATGCGGAAATAAACATTCCAGTTGTTCGCATGTATTCAAAGTCTCAAGAAATAGAAGAGGTTGTCATATATGCCAACCGTGAACCTATTTTTTATCGAGGCGATACACTTGTTTATGTAGCCGATTCGTTCAATGTTCGTGAGGGTGCTGTTGTTGAAGACCTGCTAAAAAAACTGCCAGGACTTAAAGTCGATAAACAAGGGAAGATCACATCTCAAGGTCAAGAAATTAGTCAAGTTCTTGTAGATGGGGATGAGTTTTTTGGTTCAGACCCAACAATAGCTACTCAAAATTTAAATGCAGATGGCATTGAAACTGTTGAGGTGTACGAGAAAGAAAATGATGATGGTATAGGTGGAGATGATGAAAAGATTCAGGTACTTGACCTCAAACTAAAAGACAGTGCTAAAAAAGGCTATTTCGGGCGCATTTCAGGAGCGAGTGATTTTGCATTGACACCCATAAATGATAAACTGGGTACAGACCCGTTTTTTGAGGGAGAGTTATTGTTTAATAAATTTAACGGTGCTCGAAAGTTTTCCATCTTTGCTTTGGGCGCAAATACACCAAGGTCTTCTTTTGGTCGAAACGATATGAATAAGTTTGGTCTCTCAAATGAAGATGGTGCTGGAGGAAGGTTTTGGGAAGATAATACCCAAACCACAAGTGGAATACCACAAACGTTAAAAGCAGGTGTGTATTTTAGTGATAAAATCGGAAAGAATAAGCGCGCAAAAATTAACATGAACTATTCGTATTACAATACGGAGCTAGAGGCAAATACTGCAAGTCGTTCACAATATTTTTTAGCAGACACTACGTATTACACAGACGATTCTACGCGCAACTATTCGCAAGATCAATCGCATCGATTTAACGTGTCATTTGAAGCGCCATTAAATGCGTTGACAACGCTTAAAATAAAACCTTCATTCACGTATGACATCGGCTCATCAGAAAGCAACGATGTTTCTGCATTTTTAAAAGAGAATGGGGTAGAATCGTTAAGAACATCCATTGAGAATACCACGGAATCAAAAGGGTATAGGGTTGATGCAATGGCTTCCATAAATAGAAAGTTTAAGAAAAAGAAACGGGAGCTCGAGTTGAGGTATGACCTTGACATGGTCAACAACCAAACGGACGGAGCGCTAATTTCTGATTCAAGACAATACAATGTAATTACCGATTCATTAGGGGTTAACCAGTCCAAAATAAACGGCAACGCAACAACGAGCCATTACACAACGCTTACCTATGTTGAACCAATTGCTAAGCGGTGGAAAACAGAATTTGAATATTTATTTGAATATGGACTAGGTGCACAGAATAAGGAAGCTTATGATTTTGAAAACGGTGTGTATTCAACAAAGTTAAACGAAGACTTTTCAAATGATTTTGAAACAACACGTCAGCAACATAGAGGAAGTGTAAAGTTGATTTATGAAAATAGAAAACATACAATTAGTGCGGGTGTTAGGCTGCGAAACATTGATATTCAAAATGAGAATCTAGTCACGGAAAAAACAATAGGGCAAAACATTACCAATTTTTTACCAAATTTCAGGTATCAGTTTAAGCCCAGTGTAAGCAAGCGTTTTTCAATTAATTACAATGCGAGGTCTGCTCAACCATCCATTACCGATTTACAGCCGGTACCAGATAACTCAAACCCCAACCAAGTTAGACTTGGGAATCCAGATTTAAAGCCAACATACAACCACTATGTTAAGGTTAATTTTAATACGTGGCAAGCAATGTCTGGGCGCTATTTGTGGTCTTATGCATATTTAAACGTAACGGATAATGCATTTGCTTCTTCAACAATGTACGATAACCTTGGGCGGGCAGAGACCCAAACGGTTAATGTAGATGGGAATATTTCTGCTGGAGTTTACGGGGGAGGTGGAATTCCAATGTTTAACCGAGTATTTACGATAGATCCGAATGTAAGTGCCTCATACAATAAGTATTCGAATCTTATCCAAGGCGAAAAGAATATAACACAGAATTATGAGCTTTCAGGAGGGTTAGATTTTGAGTTTGAATGGGATTCATTGGAAATTTTTCTAACCAGTGACTTGGCTTACAATAATCCTGTAAGTTCTTTGAGTACTGTTTCTAGTACACCATTTACAACCGAAGAATATGGTCTTGGTTTTGAATGGGTTTTACCACTAGGCTTCACTGTTGGTTCGGAGGGGACGTACACAAAAAACACACAGCCAGGTGGTGGGTTTTACAATACGGAATTCTTTGTTTGGAATGCTGAGGTGAGCAAAGAATTCTTAAAAACAGGCAATTTAAAAATTGCAATTATTGGAAATGATATCTTAAATCAAAATGTGAATGCAAGGCGACAAGTAAACGGAAATATTGTAACGGATTATCGAACAACAATCATTTCAAGGTACTTTTTGTTAAAAGCAACAATTCGATTTAACAATAGAAAAACGAAAGAAAAAGATTTAAATGGGTGGCATTAAAAAATATTGGACGCTAGTTGCGATAGCACTGCTGTCTACATTCTCGTACGGTCAAATTACTTCAGGTAAAATAACATTCGAACGCAGAACAAACTTGAAAAAGAAGTTTGGAGAAGATGAACGCATGAAGCATTTTCTTACGGAAGAAAATAAAATTAAGACGGAGGTCTTTGAACTTTATTTTGATGAAAACAGGTCTTTGTTTAAGGTTGTTGAAAATGATGACGATGAAAAAGGATTCATGAGTTATACAACGCAACGCAATGTGACCTATCAAAACCTTCAAAAAGATGAACTTCGAATTATTATCGATCTTTTTGGAAAGAATCTTTACGTGAAAGACTCCTTGAAACATCGGAAATGGCAAGTGACCGAGAGCAAGCGAACTATTGGAGACTATATGTGTCGCAAGGCTATTTGGCAAAAAAATGACTCTACGCGAATTTATGCGTGGTTTTCGGTAGACATTGTTCCTTCTATAGGGCCTGAAGGGTTTTGTGGTTTACCTGGGGCAATATTAGGTTTGGCTTCTGAAGATGGTGGCATTATCTATTTTGCAAAAAGTGTAGCCCCAATAAAACCAACAGAAATGAAACTGTTGCATTATGCTGATGAAAACAAAGACGTTTATTCGGTAAAAGAATTGCAAGTAGAACTAGAAAAAAAGCTTTCAGGAAAACCTTGGGGTCAACGTATGATCGATGATATGTTTAAGTGGATGTAGCTTAAAACAGTTCTGTAATTTCTATTTTACCATTGTACAGGTGCAGCATTTCGCAAGCAACAGGCTCTAAAACACCAAAGCATTCTTCGAGTTCATCATAACTAACCTTGACTTTGTCGCCGGCAGAATGCCCTTCAAGTAGCTCTGCGTTACATACATAATAGTCTCGGCTATTGTTCCTAAGGTATACCCCAGTGCAATCTTTCACAACTGTCATTCTCACCTTAGACTTGTCACAGCTTGTCGCCGCTATTAGCACTAAAGCTAGGATACTAATTTTCAAGATTGAACCCATTGTTATACAGCTTCGTTTTCTGCCACCACTTCTGTTACTTCGGGTAAATGGGCTTTTAATAAACTCTCAATTCCACCCTTTAGCGTAGCAGTACTTGATGGGCATCCAGCGCAAGATCCTTTTAAGATAACCGTAACAACTCCATCTTCGAAGCCTCTAAAATCAATTGCACCACCATCATTTTCTACAGCAGGTCTAACAAATTCATCCAACAGTGCACAAATGACATCATCGTATTCCGTTGCAGCGTATACTTTTTTAGGAGCATCATCCTTTGTTTGAACCGGTTCTTTTGACGGCATCATTACCAGGACCTCTTTTCCTTCAGCCAGCCAATTACGAATAAATTCACGCAATTCCATTGTGATGAAATCCCAAGATAAATTATCTGTTTTAGTAATGGTAATAAAGTTTGAGGCAAAGAAAACACCATTCACAAAGGGCAGGTTAAATAACTCTTCGGCTAGTGGTGAAAATCCTTTGGTTTCAGCCATTGAGCTGAATTGAGCTGAATCTCCTGTTCCCAGTAGGTGTTTATTAACAACAAACTTCATTGTTGAGGGGTTCGGAGTCATTTCTGCATATACGGTAACTGGGATACTCATGTTCTTTTTTTTTACAAAATTACGGAAACAATTCAAGTAGAGATATTTTAATAGATTTTATCTTTCGATATTATGTTATAACTTTGTGTCACGTGAAGAATTTTAAGTCCATATTTTTAATTTCTTTTTTGTTGATGTTGTTCATAGGCAACGTGGGCATAAATATTTTTAAACATGCCTGTTTAGAAAGTGGAGTTAGTGTGTCTTATTTTATTCAAAACGAGCACGACTGCGATAGCCATAGAGCAAAAGTGAATGCGTGCTGTAAAGCTCCTTCTAAAAAGAATAATGATTGTTGTACAGAGAGCGTTGAATACATTAACGTTGAACTCGATTTCTTTGAACCTGAATATGAATTCAATTTTGATTTTATTTCAGTAAAAACACCTGATTTCTATACTTGTGGGGAAGCTGTTGTTGAATTTGAAAAGTCATATATAGCTCATTTATACGATGATCCCCCCCCATTACCATCTAAATTTTCACGCATACGAAACCAGCGCTTTATTATTTGATTTTAATTAATGATTCCATGAATTATTAATTAAAACCATAAAAAAATGAAGACACTAATATCTTGCTTACTTGCGCTCATTTGCATGAGTTCAGTTCAAGCACAAATAAAAGGCGTTGTATTTGGCTCCAATAACGCTATCAAATCAAAAATATACGGAGCAAAAGTAAAGTTACTAGGTGCAAATCGAGGGGTGATTACCAGCGAAGAAGGAACATTTGAAATCATTCTTCCAAAAGAGTTACCAGACACCTTAGTTTTTAGTGCTCGGGGGTTTGCCCCTGATAGTATTGTCGTAACTAAGAAAGACCGCTTTATTTCTCTTGAAGTTGTCCTTTATTCGGATCAATTATTGCCAGAGGTAGTTGCGTCGTATAAAAAGGGAACACACACAATTTCGCGTTTGAAAACCTTGCATGTTGAAGAAATTGGAGCAGGTGAACTGCGCAAAGCAGCTTGCTGTAACTTATCAGAGTCCTTTGAAACGAATGCTTCTGTAGATGTTAATGTAACAGATGCCGTTTCTGGGGCAAAGAAAATTCAAATGATGGGACTTGATGGAGTTTATACGCAAATCCAGCTTGAAAACATTCCCTATTTAAGAGGGCTGGAGAGTTCTTATGGATTGAATTCCTTACCCGGAACTTGGATTAACTCCATGCAAATTACAAAAGGAACAGGGAATGTTGTAAACGGTTATGAGTCCATGGCAGGCTTAATTAACATTGAAGTTAAGAAACCCCACAATATGAATCGTGTTTTTGTGAATGCGTTTGGTAGTGCTATGGGTAGGGCAGAGTTAAACTTTGACACGGGGTTTAAACTAAATGACAAATGGAGTTCAGCTTGGTTTGTACATGGCTCTAGTCATTTTGTTGAAATGGACTTTAACAAAGATAAATTTCGCGATATGCCAAATGGTACAAATGTCGCTTTAATGAATCGTTACCACTACCAAGGGAAAAAAATGGAAGGGCAGTTTGGTTTAAATGTTTACCAAGAAAACAAAGTGGGAGGACAAACCGATGAAATGCAAAATGTGGGGCCTAAATTCTACCGTGTAAATGTTGATTCAAGGCACGCTGATATTTTTGCGAAAACAGGGTTTTTTATGAAGAAACCACATCATTCAATCGGCATTGTTTATAATGCGAAGTACCAACAAACCAATGCAGCCTTTGGCGACCGCAAATTTGTTGGTGAAGAAAAGAGGGGATACATTAATGCAATTTATGACGGTATTTTAGGAAATACAGACCATAAATTTAAAGTAGGGTTAAGTGGTGTTTATTCCGATATTCAGCAACAAATGGACTCATTAAATGATGATCGGGTAGAGCTTGTTCCAGGAGCCTTTGCAGAATATTCTTTTGTTGGAATGAGGCTTTCTTCTGTGCTTGGTGCTCGGGTCGATTATCACAACCTATTTGGTGTTCAGTTTTCACCTCGTGTACACTTGAAATATACATTAACCGAGTACACAGACCTTCGATTTACAGTTGGAAAGGGTTGGAGAGTACCAAACTATATGATCGATAACATATCGCTTTTAGCGAATTCAAAGAAATGGATTGCTCCAGATACAGTAACGCCAGAAATTTCGTGGAACATTGGAGGAAGCGTAATGCAAGAATTTAAATTCTTGAAACGAAAAGGGAATATTACGATTGATTACTACTACACCATGTTTGAAAATCAGATGTTGGTTGATAGGGATGTAAGCTCTAGCCAAATTGTTTTTAATCGTTTGGATGGACGCTCTTTTTCAAATAGTTTTCAAGCAGAATTGGCCTATACTGTCAGCAAAACCATCGACTTAAGGTTTGCATATAAATACCTGGATGTTCGTGCAACCTACAATGGTAAATTACAGCAACAGGTACTTTTACCAAAGCACAGAGGTTTCTTTAATTTTGCATATAAAACAAGAAACAAACGTTGGGAGTTTGATTTGACGACATCCGTTTATGGTTCATCTAGGTTGCCTCAGGTTTTGTTAGAAGATGGAACTGCCTCAACTGAAAATCGAAGTGAGATCTATCCAATTGTAAACGCACAAATTACGTACAACTACAAAAAATGGGAGTTCTATTTAGGAGGAGAAAACTTGGGAAATTACAGACAGAACAACCCAATTATTAATGCTGAAAATCCGTTTGAAAATACATTTGATGCTACCCGAGTATGGGCTCCTATCTACGGTATAAATGGATATTTAGGTGTACGGTTTACACTTAAAAAATTAGAAGAAAAGTAATTTAAATTTAAAAATTAAAACACATGAAAAATTTACTATTAATTGCGATGTTATCCCTAATAGCAGGCGTAACAAACGCACAAACGTCAAAAGTATCAACAGTAAAAATTAAAACTTCAGCTGAGTGTAACTCATGCAAGGTTAGGTTGGAGGACAAGTTAAATTATACTTCTGGGGTTAAATACGCTGAGCTCAATCTTGAAGACAAAAATCTAACGGTGAAGTTTAATACGAAGAAGATTACCTTAGCTGCAATACGAAAAATAATTGCTGAAACAGGGTATGATGCAGATGATGTAAAAGCGATTCCGGAATCGGTTAAAAATCTTCCAGCGTGTTGTCAACCCGGAGGAATGGATCGGGACTGATTGCTTTCTATCTCAGCTCTAACTCATTAAATGAATCTATGAATAGAATTAATTTTAGTACTTTCGTAGCTCATATAAAAAAAGCATAAAATATGTCATATTTGTTTACGTCCGAATCAGTTTCGGAGGGACATCCAGATAAAGTAGCAGATCAAATTTCAGATGCACTTATAGATAATTTCATGGCTTTTGACCCACAATCAAAAGTAGCTTGCGAAACACTTGTAACAACAGGTCAAGTTGTTTTAGCTGGTGAGGTGAAAACAAATACGTACTTAGACGTTCAGAAGATTGCCAGAGAGACGATTAGCCGTATTGGTTATACGAAGTCAGAATATATGTTTGACGCGATGTCTTGTGGTATTTTATCTGCAATTCATGATCAGTCAGATGATATTAACCAAGGTGTTGAGCGTAAAAACCCAGAAGAACAGGGTGCAGGAGACCAAGGTATGATGTTTGGGTACGCAACGGATGAAACAGACAACTACATGCCTTTGGCACTAGAGCTTTCTCATCAGCTGTTGATTGAATTGGCCTTGTTACGAAGAGAAAA
>Ga0115008_10004737_pt1 | contig 11295 bp, 8 predicted proteins | sample FraStrMetagenome_FD_87164 | JGI IMG/M metagenome (GOLD analysis project Ga0115008, IMG submission 87164) | Marine eukaryotic phytoplankton communities from Arctic Ocean - Fram Strait ARC3M Metagenome | ecosystem: Environmental > Aquatic > Marine > Oceanic | place: Fram Strait | collected 2012-06-18
CAACCATTTCTGGCGTGTAGTTAATAGTAGTCATAATAAAAAGTCCTAAAAAGTTAAGTAGTTAATTGTTTAATACCTGGGTATTATCTCAGATAAAGGCGAAAGAGTCAAGCATTTTCGTCGCTTAATAAGTCCCTTTCGTCGCATGGGGCGCATGGTATTTTTTTGCTTATCCAGTTAGTAAACGCGACGGCAACCGCACCGAACGCAACCAAAAATAAAAAAGCGCATAAATATAAAGAAATAATTGTAGTCATGGCGGAGCCTCTTGTTTAATATAGCTATATTATACGCTAAAAATGCGACCCGATGCAAAGTTAGGGCGACCCGAACCGCTTTTTTGGTCACGAAAGGGGGGGCGGTAATGAGACTCATTATCATTTGGAGCGCCCGCGCTCCCCCACACGTACAACTTTGGGAAATTTACGAAAACACAAAAGGTGCTTTAAAAAAATTGTCATAAAACTGTCATAAAAGTATGATATAATTATCATCAATCTGAAATAAATCAGATAAGCAAAAGGAGAAAGAAAAAATGAAAGAAATTTTAACCAATCCCTGGGCAATTTGTGCAGCATTCGTACTTGCTATCATTTTGTGGCCCACAACGGCATCCGCCGACACTTACGTTGAATGGAAACATAAACAATCTCTGGACACTTCCTCGAAGACTAGTGATTATGTACGAGTTGGACACAAGTTTAAAAATAATTTATATTTTGAACTCGGAGAAGATAGTGCAGAAACTGGATTCAAGAAAAAGTTTAACAATCTGCTAGTCAAAGGCAAGATTGAAAGCACCAATGATTTCGACAAGAATGGGGCTGAAGTAGAAATACGATATATCCTTATAAAATAATTCTTGACAACGATGCTCGTGTTTGGTATAATATATTTTTTACCAGCACGAGCATTTTTTATGAGAAAGTTAGTCCTCAGCCTCCAAAGGCGGGAAGACAGACGTAAGCATTTTATTGAAAATACTAATCTAACTGATTGGGAGTTCTTTGATGCAATTGACGGAAGTCTTTACGACTTTGAACGCCTACAGGCAGAAGGCTTTTCCACTTTCAAAGCATATAGAGATCCTGGTTTAAACAGAAAAATGACTAAAGGCGAAATTGGGTGCTATTTATCACATAGAGCACTCTGGCATAAGTGTTTAGAATTAAATGAGCCTATACTTATACTCGAAGATGATGCTATACAACAAACAGATTATGATAAAGAATATTATGAAACCTTAGTTGAAGAATATGACTTTATCTACCTTAATAGAAAAGAAATGCAGGAAGATAAAGTAACTTCTATAAACAATAAATTAGAGTTACCTTCCTATCCTTACAACCTGACTGCATATATAATTACTCCCAAAGCAGCAAAACTACTATTACGTACTGGCAGAGACCAACATATCATACCCGTAGACGAATATGTTATACTATGTTTGCCCTATCTTAAACATTGTGCCCTAAAAAATGACTTGTTTAAACCTGCACCTAGAAGAGTGGTTACTTCTGATGTTGAAAATGTTTTTAATGACACAAATATGTGGTTTATAGACTTCAATGTCTATAATATTAGTTATATAAATAATTTAGAACTTTTTAAACGTACTATTGAGGGACTTGACGACGACGATGTAGTCTTTTACTCAGATAAAAAAGTATCCATACAAGACCTAACAACTAACTATCTTAACTATAGATGCAAAGTAATTTTCGGAGACGATAATCGTTGTGTCGGAGTAGTAAAAGAAATAAAAAAGATACTAGAAACTTACGGAACCAAAGGAAACATCTTTAAAAAAGCCTTTGAGTCTAATACTTACAGCCTTATTTTTGGACCTAACTTATGTTAAAATTTTATATACTTGCCTCTAAACCCGATAAACTTTATAGACACTTTTCCGAAGACTATTCAAACCTAAATAGTTCCAATGCAGAGGTTGTAATAAATACTATGGTACAAGAGCATATACAAGACTTGGTATTTTTATGTAATTCTTTTGGAATAACTTACCATATCACTGAATCAAACGGTACTCCAGGAAAAGGAAAAAACGAACTACTAAAGATCTTTTTAGATTCAGACAATGAATACTGTGTTATGGTAGATGGAGACGACTTTTTAACTCCTTTTGGAGTATCCACCTATACAGATCTAGCCTCTTACATTAATGTACCTGATGTAATATGTTTAACAAAGCAAAGAGGTATTGTAATGAAAGGGGTGCCTTGGGAGCCTATGTATAGAACTGAGCTTGTATTTGAAGCTCCAGAGGGTGAAGTAGATTTTACAACCACACGTGAAAAACTATTACAAGCCAACCCAGACAAAGAATTAGTAGATAAGTATATAGAATATCATAGAGAGTTTTACAGGCTTCAACAAACATACTGTGAAGGACATGATACACATAACAGAGTAGTGTTTCTTTCTAGAAAAGCCGCAAACTACAGATTTTTAGAAGATATGCCTATTGGTGAAGATACTCTACACTTCTATAATTTAAAAAATGCACACATGAACGGAAATTTAGTGTGCGTAGCTAATATAGAACAGCCAGCAACATATGTGTATGACAAACAAGACCCTCGAGATAGTTCCCTTTATAGAGAAACAAAAGGCTTTCAGTATTGGGAGTGGATGGACAACTTTAACAAAAAAGTAAAAGACTTAGAAGCTGCAGGAGTACTACATGAGTCGCCCCTTCCCACACTATTTTTTAACTATAAAGAAATACCAGAAATGAATGATCTTAATATGACTTCGCCAAAAAAGTTTTCTAAAAATGGAGTAAGCATCTCTCTGCCCGCAAATACTAGTCCTTCTAGTGTAGACAATTTACTGTTTGAGTTTGGTATAGTAGACCCTACCTAAGTACCTGTGAGCATGTTAAAATAATTTTTAGCTGTATAAAACACTTAATGTTTAAATACAAATGAAGGAAAGAAAAATAATTCTTGACATCATACCTCCACTTTAGTATAATTTGTCAATGGAGGAAATCATATGACAGCCGCTCGTTACGACATAACTATTGACCAAGGTTCAGACTTTGCTCTGGAACTTATTGTAAAAGAATCAAACAACCCTAAGGACTTTACACCAACTGATGGTAAATCTTGGGGTGCCCGTGCAAAATTCAGAAAAACTTTAGAAGACGATATAAAGGTCTTCAATCTAGGTGCAGCAGTTGTTCAGAATACTGATGGTAAAGTTACGCTTGACCACGCATTCAATGCTAACCCTACAGCAACCGCTGGAACCTATTTATATGACCTAGAAATTTTTCAACATAACACTTCAGACACCTCTCCGGACTACACCATACACAAAGTAACTAGACTTCTCACAGGCAGCCTCACGTTGCGAAGAGAGGTAACTAGATAATGGCTGACGGCATAGAGATCTCGATAACAGAAGATGTGACCACAGTAGAGGTTACAGAAGATGTTACGACTATTAATATCACACCTTCCGTAACTAATGTAGAAGCGAGAGGCATTGCTTTGGGCAGTGCTGGTTCAGCAACTTCTACAACTTATCAAGGCTTAAGTAATACTTTTGGAACAGGTGGAAACGTAGCGGCTTCCCTAGACCATATCAATGCGAACGGCTTCAATAAAAACGCAAATAATACTATAGATGGTAATACCACTGTAGCCTATGATCGTACTTTTAATTTTGAAAGTGGTGCTCCTGTTAAAAATGCCATGAATCTTGGCAACAATAATATTACTGGTGTAAATCATATATCTTTTGCAGATGCTGGAGCAGGGGAAGGTTTGCGTTGGGAAAATATTCAAATAGTAGAAACCAACGATGGTTTAACAGCAAATTCACCAGGCGACCTACAAATAACCTACAAGCAAGATGATAATAGCTATGCTCGTAGATTCACCGTAAGAGATACGGGTGTGGACGTAGTTGGTACAATTACATTCGATGGTGGTACAACTTCCGCAGATTTAAACTTTGGAGACGGCGATAAAGCTGTTTTTGGAGCAAGTGAAAACTTAAAAATCTATTTTGATGGTAATCATAGCTATGTTTACGATACGGGCCCTGGAGATTTACGAGTACGTGGAAATAATTTATACTTGCAAAACGATACAGGAGGAAACTACCTTAGTGCTATAAACGGTGGTGCAACTACGTTATTTTATAATGGAAATACCACACTAGCAACAACTGCCGATGGCGCAGCTGTTACGGGCGATTTATCTGTTAGTGGACAACTCGGCATAGGTACTATCGATACTGGTAGGCAACTACATATAAAAGGTTCGGGTGATACAGTTGCAGTAAAGATTGAAGCCACAGATGGAGTACAATCCTCTTTAGACTTAAAAAATAGTGAAGGTGAGTTCCGCCTAATCAATGATAACGGTGAATTATCAATCTATGATCAAACAGACACTGCTGAAAGATTTCGTATTGATACCGCAGGTGATATAAGCACTGCAGGTACAGTCACAGCTACTGGCTTCTCAGGACCAATTACCGGTAATGTTACAGGTAATGTTACAGGACAAGTAAGTGATATTAGCAATCACAGTACAACAGAGCTCGCAGAAGGTACTAACTTATATTATACTACAGCTCGTTTCGATACAGCATTCGAAGGTAAGACTACTTCAGATCTCACAGAAGGGGACAATGAGTACTATACCTCTGCTAAAGCAGATGCTCGAGTAAACAGTGTACTTGGCTCTGGTGTAGATAATATTGTTACTACTGGATATCTAAGAGGGCCTAGTACTTTTACTATTGACCCCGCAGGACATGGTGATAATACAGGAAAAGTTGTAATTGCAGGAGATTTGCAAGTTGATGGTACAACAACTACCATTAACTCTACAGAACTTACTATAGACGACAAAACTATTGTTGTTGCTGCAAATGCTACAGACGCTGCAGACGCTCATAATGCTGGACTACAGATTGCAGGAGCAGATGCCTCTCTTGTGTATAGTAGTCTAGAAGATAATATGCAAACAAATAAAGACTTTAAGTCCCAAGGATCTTTACAAGGAGCGTCGATAAAAGATACTTCAGGAGATAAAGGAACTTCTGGACAAGCACTTTTTTCTACTGGTACAGGAACAAACTGGGTAGGTATTTCTACTTCAGATGTGTCAGAAAATGAGAGTAACTTATATTATACTAATACTCGAGTAAGAAACGAAATAACGGGCGCAGCTCTAGACATGGGCGCTAACAATATTACCACAACAGGAAAAGTACTGTTTTCAAACGTTTATGCAGCTGAAGTCGATTTGCCAGATGCAAGCACTTATCATGGTATGTTTGCACATGTACACGGAACTGGAAAAGGTTACTTTGCACATGGAGGCAGTTGGCACAAATTACTAGACGAGTCAAGTTCTACTACTGATAACTTAAGCGAAGGTAGTAGTAATGTTTATTATACGGATACTCGTGTAGACTCAAAACTAGCAGCCGGTGTTAGTAATATTGTAACTACTGGATATTTAAGAGGTCCTGCATCGTTCACAATCGATCCAGTAACACACGGCGATGATACTGGTACAGTAGTTATTGCTGGAGATTTACAAGTTGATGGTGAAACTACTACTATTAACTCTACTACTCTCGATATAACTACTTTAGAGGTTACTCTTGCGAAAGGCGCACAAGATGCAAGCCAGGCCAATGGAGCAGGGATTAATATTGATGGTGTAGCAGCCAAGATTACCTATAATGGAACTAATAATAGATGGGATTTTAACCGCACTATTAAAAGTACTGCAGATATTCAAGCACAAGGAGATATAAGTGGTGTTGATTTAAGTATCCAAGACATAACGTCAACAGGTGACTTCAGTACAACTGGAGATGTAAGTGTAGGAGGAGTATTTAAAGATAGTAATGACTCTGCAGGTACGACTAACCAAGTATTATCTTCTACTGCTACAGGTACAAGCTGGATTAATTCTTCCGGAGTTTTAAATATACTTACCGATTCTTCAAACGATGGTGACGATACCATGTCCATAGATCTGTCTGCAGCTAAACTAGATTTTGCAGGCGGAACGGGTATTGATACAAATCATGATACGTCAAGTACGGTTTCTATAGGTTTAGAAACAGTCAGTGGTTTGTCGGCTGGGCAGTATGGAGCGGCAAGTACCATTCCACAAATTACAGTTGATACAACAGGCCGTGTTACTGCTATTAGTACTATAACAGGTCAATCTGGTCCTAGAGGTCCTGAAGGGGCAACTACGTTTACTTATATTTTTGAGGATGATACAGCATGGAATTCGGGCAATCCAGGTTATAGACGCCTAAAGTCAAATCAAGCTAATCTTACAAATACAACCCAATTTAATATTAGCTATAGAATGGATGACCCCTCTGACTCAGCAAATGCATATATTGATATAGCAGACTTTATAAAAACTGTTGCAGATGGGGATGATGCCCCTACTTCAACTATTAAAGGACATTTTAGACTAGCAGAACAGTCTGACCCGTCAAATTTTGTACTATATGAAATAACCGGAGGAGCTAATAACGATGCTGCTGTTTTCTCAGAACTAGAAGTAAATTATTTAGCAGGAACTGTTACATCTTTTTCAGATAATGAACCCCTGTTTACATCTTTCGCAAGAACTGGCGATGCTGGAAGTGGTGGAAGTGGTGGTAGTAGTTCTCTCACAATTCAAGACGAAGGAAGTGCTTTAGCTACAGCGGCAACTACACTTAACTTTGTGGGTAGTGGTGTTACTGCAGAGGGGACTGCTGCTACAAAAACTATTACAATTTCTGGTGGCGGTAGCGCCGACGAAGTAACAGATGCTGATGCTGATACAAAAATTCAAGTAGAAGAATCGGCTGATGAAGATATAATTAGATTTGATGTCGCTGGCACAGAGCTAATGACACTTGATGCTAATGAACTTGAACTAAAATCGACTGATTTAAAATTAACCGGTTCTGGTACTGGATCAGACTTATCAAGTACTATTTCTCCAAGCAGTACAAACTCTGTAACTGCCTGGAAAAATACCGGTAAAAGCTCCTCAACTGGGATCGATCAACAGGTTCATAGTGTATATTTAAGTCCAAATGGCACGACTTTAGTGTTTAATACTGATGCCGAGACCGGAGACTCTGTTGTAAAACAAACTTTAAGTACAGCGTTTGATATTTCTACTGCAGGCAGTACGGTGTCTGATGGCATAATGAGCGGAATAAGTTCAAACCAAGAAACAGTTTTTGATTTAACTTTCAGCAATGATGGTTCTAAATCCTTTGCACTAACAGAGTATAACGGATCATATGAGAGACAGTTAGTATATTGTGAACCTAGCACAGCTTTTGGACCGGACTTTGGGTCTACTGTTAACTTGTATTATTGGATGAATGGCATGGGAGCTGCTTCAAATTATATCCCTAACAGCATTGATTTTAGCACTGATGGTACTAAAGTATTTTTTGGTGGTTATAGCCGCCTTAATAGTTCTGATTTTTATGTTTGGTCTTATAGCTTATCAAATGCCTTTGATATATCCGATATTTCAACTAGTACTAGTACAGGTAGAACAGTAAATGTTAGTATGGGTACAAGTGCAGTAAATCTTACATCTTTACTTGACAATAAAAATATTAAAATAAAATCTTTAGATTCGGTGAAATTTTCATCAGATGGTAAAACTTTCTATATTTTAGATTCAGTATTAAAGAATATAAGGTCGTTTACTCTTTCAACTGCATGGGATCTCACTAGTACGGTGACATCTTCAGGTTCCCAAAAAATAAGTGTAATTGAATCAACTCCTAAAGCTCTTTGCGTAGATACTGCAAATAATATAGCTTTAATAAGCGGTCTAATAAGTGAAAAGATTACTCAATTTAGCCTTGATCATTCAACTTTAGAAGTAGTGTCTGAAGCTACCTCATTTGATGGAACTCTTTTTGCTGCGGGTGCTTTACAAATAGATGGAGATATTAACCTAACTCAGAATTTAAATAGTAGTAATAGTTTATCAGAGAGAACAAGATCCGGAACTTCTTTAGAGATCGGGTCTAGTTTTATAGTTGAAGGACAGGCCCTAGCGAATGATTTAAATACAATTCACTCTGTAGACCTCTCTAATTCTTCAGAAGTAAACTTTAGTGCTAATGCTAATGGTAATGCCCCACCTTACTCAGTATACTTACCAGGCCATAAATTGAAAACCGGAGATAGAGTTCTTTACTCATCAGAAACTCAGGGCAATGCTTTGTATCTTACTATTAACTATGCTATTGTAACGGGAGACTATGTACAGTTTGGTCGACGCTTAGTTGACGCTATAGCTATTCCACCTATATACAGAAATCTGCAAAGTTCATCGATAACTAACTCTGACTATTCTGGACAGAACGATCATACTTTCAAAGAACTGAAAAGCGAGGTAAAAATAGGCGGTCAAGATATTGAAATAGGTGATAGCCCAGTAGCAGATTCTAAGATTTCTATTAGTAATGTAGGCGGTACACTTACAAATAATTATATTAATTTAAATGATAGAGCCAGCCCACTCACAACCTCACATATCAATATAGGCAATCAAGGGACTGCAAACACTCAAAATGTTAATATTGGTTCGGCTCAAGGAACAACTTCTCAAAGTATTGATTTATATGGCCAAATAACCCTGCAGGGTAGTAGCAGAGGTTCTGGAGACAGTACCCATAATAGATCTATTACAATAGGTGGACAGTATACAAAAGGTACAATAACACTCGGTAAGTCAGATCTTACGAATACTATTAATATAGGAAGCAGTATTACTGCAGGCAATACTCAAAATATTAATATTGGTACGTCTTCGGCAGGTACTACAAATATAAATTTAGGTAAATTTACTCTACCTACCTCTGATGGTAGTGCAAATCAGGTTCTAAAAACTGATGGTAATGGTAATTTAGATTTTGTTGATCAAAGTGGTGGCGGTTCAGTTAGAACTGTATCGACTGCGAATGCGAATACTCTTACTGGAACTCTTTTAGATAGCGAAGATTTAGTACTTAAAGAAGGTACTAATATAAGTATAGCAGAGTCTGGAGGTGTTGTTACCTTTAGCGCACCAGAAACTCCAGGTGCTATAGACATAATAGCTGGTAGTTTATCTGATACACAATTTAAAGCTAAAGATGGTAAGAGACTATTAAAAGTTTCTTCTGGAGGTAGTTATGAGTATAACTTATTTCAGCCGACAGCGGCAGATATAGGTAAAAGTTGGACAGTAATTAATGCTGATAGCTCTGGTTCATCCTCCTTCTCAGGTATATTAATTGACTCTAATGGGCAAAGGGTTAGATTTATGTCCGGGTCGACAAACTATGCTTTTTCTACCAGCTTAGATGCAACTGTACATAGAGGTGGTATTGCAGAAATTGTATGTATTGCTGCAAATGCTAATGGAGGAACTACACAAGCTCCTAATTTCATAATTTATGGTTCTGGGATTGTAGTAGGATGACGGTAGTAACTACAGCCTTAGGGGGTTTATTAGTTGAGTCGACTCTTTCAAATGAATTAGATAATTCACTCTATGAGATGAATAATTATCCAGTATGGACTACATTTAATGGGTTCAAGCCTAGTAATGACGCGTCATATATTAATATCGCGGGTACTTGGAAAACGTTTGCATACTGGCGTCATTATTCTCCGCTGTATAATGATGGTTTTGGTAGTTATATTGGTAATCAGCTTTTAGACCGTGTGGAACTTGCTAATACTGATGATCGCGGTGATCATGAGCTTCTTCCCTTTTATTCAGGCGCACAACCAAGAGTATTAAAAATATATGGAGCAGAAAGCTTGTTTCTTTCTAATTATGGGCCGCAGAATAATAATGCTGATCGTGGAAATGGAACTACAGGAGAATTTACTAATCAAAATAGTACTCGAATAATAGGCAATACCGGCTCTTCAATGGGTGGAAATTATATTACAGGTTCTATTACTTCTAGCACTAGTGTGAGTAGTACAAGTCTCTGGTCTAGATATGATTGGACTCAGATTGTGGACATACCTGATAGTGCAACGACTGTTAAATTTGGGGCGCAAATCAAAGTTGCAGCGGACGATAAACTAAAGACTTATAATTTTGCCGGCATATACTGTGCAGAAGATAATTACACAACTAATACACGTGTTGTTAACTACTTCAGAGTTAAAGCTAATAGTGCCCCTTATTCTTTAGCTACAGGGACCTTAAGTTCTTCAGCATCGCCTTATAATTGGAGTGGTTTAACAACATCTGGAGCTACTGATGCTTCTGGGAATAATTTAAAAGTATTTACCCCCGCGTCAACTGTAGCCAACGAACTTGCATCTTTAAATCAAAATTCTTATGAAGAGTTTGAAAAAGTTGAATATAGTTTTACACCACAGTCTGGAACAGGTAGAAAAATGTCTTTTAATTTATTTTTTGCAGAAAGCGGATATTATCTCTCTGCCGCGGCAGGAGACCCTACTGGGGGCTTTCAAGTTTTTGATCCTTTTGTGGAGTTTTCATAATGAGTTACGAATTAGTAAAAAGATGGCTAGATGATTCAACCAGCGTTACTTCTGAAGAAGTTAACGAAGCTTATGACACTATGTTTCAGCAACTGCCTTCTGGGCCCACCATATGTCTAATCGCAGCATTAAGTATTATAAAAAATAATGGGGTAGATGGGCTAGAAAATGTTAGGGAAAGAATGCAAAAGTACGAACAAGAAAATAATTCTTGACAACTTTGCTTAAACATGATATAGTGAGCATATTAAAAATCAACTACAACTTATAGGCTACAAATGAAATTAAAGTACTTACTACTTCTCTGCCTACCTTTAACGGTACTAGCTGCAGAAGATACAATAATTACAGAGTCGACTTCTACAAGTGACGTAAGCACTACTACTAAACTAGAGTCTCCTCCCCCGTCAGCAATCACGCCGACAATGAATATATCCAACTCCGACCTTTGTACGGTAGGAGTTGCGGGTGCAGTGCAAACCCAGATACTTGGTATCAGCATGGGAACAACTGTACGAGACATGAACTGCGAAAAATTAAAGAATGCGAAGACTTTGTACGATATGGGTATGAAAGTCGCTGCTGTGTCCATTATGTGCCAAGACGAGCGTGTATTTGATGCCATGATGAATGCAGGAACTCCTTGTCCTTATCAGGGACTTATCGGAGAAGAAGCAAAAGCAGCATGGATAGCAAATGTTGAAGAAACACCTGTAGAAATTAAAGCAGAGGAGATAGTCGATGAA
>Ga0115008_10004740_pt1 | contig 11293 bp, 9 predicted proteins | sample FraStrMetagenome_FD_87164 | JGI IMG/M metagenome (GOLD analysis project Ga0115008, IMG submission 87164) | Marine eukaryotic phytoplankton communities from Arctic Ocean - Fram Strait ARC3M Metagenome | ecosystem: Environmental > Aquatic > Marine > Oceanic | place: Fram Strait | collected 2012-06-18
ATATCTGTGATGACGTACGTATTGTGAACGATGAAATAATTTTGACCGTACCAAATGTTCTTTTTGCATCAAGTGCATTTGCTGCGACTTCGATGGGAAAAGAATTCATTTCAATGATCAACACACACATCGACAATTTGATGTAAGATATTTGTGTCCCTTGTTTTCTATTCATGAATTTAACAGAAATCAATATTTATTGCAGATACACCGCACTTTATCACAACGACTACTACGTAAAGCTCAAAGATGTTGGATTTTCTCTTGAAATGTTAGCAGATCAAGAAAAGACGAGACGGCTCCAAGATATATTGCTGGTCAACTCCACGATGGTAGGTTCACAAGGATATGAATGCCACGTTGATAATTATCAAACTTCATCAGCGCCTTTCCAATTATCTGTATTGTCGTTTCCAATCTTCTTTTCAATTGCGTGCACGGTATTAGCGGTTTTTATTTGGTCTGTAATTGTGCTTCGTGATGAGAAACGTGTGACATATGACAGAAAATGGGAAGAGAACTTACGTGAAAGTCGAATGTCTATCGACAGAGGTGAAAATGTTACATCGTCATTTGTGGACGATGAAGTGCTATATTTTACATGGGAGTTCAATCGCATGACTATTAAAGAGGTGCTGGATATTCTGCGTGAATTACAAGTCAACAATCTGTTGATAACAGAGGCATTAAATAAGTTGCCTGACAAATCGTCACTGCGTGAATTGTTTGTATTTGAGCGGATATCAATTTCAAGTCGGACTTATAAGCAGCTGTATGGCCTATCGATAGTTGAGTTGTGCAATATTTTGGATCAAACTGGTGATGTTGAAGAAGCTGTTGAAGACACTCCTGAGAATGCATGGGAGTCTTTGCTGGAAGAAGAAGATCCGAAACGACTTCTTGTTGAGAAAGTTATGGTGAATTCTGTCAGTAGAGGTCTTGCTATAGAGAAGCTTGATAAATTGGATTTGTCAGAAAATAATAGGTTGGATGATAGACAAGACAAAAAAATGACAAAAGAATATTGGAAGAAAAAATTGAGGGTTGATTGAGTATCTTACTTGTAATACTTTTATCGATGTAGAGTTATATTTGTTACTGTTATCCTGTATTGGGTTTTGGAACTCTTATTCTAGGATGTGATCTAGTTCATTTCTATCAATAAATCTACGTAATGGAAATTGATAGTTTGCATACATATGATTAATCCATCAATCTTATCTCGGATCATTCTTGATCGATATGACCATTTCTGCGATCACTATATTTACATGTCAATCGAAGATGTAATCAGTCTCTATAGATAGAGTGTTCTTATTGGCAAAAGTCTTCGATCATGGTTCTGCATCTTGTGCAAATATAGTCCAAATTTCGAGCATATGGTATTTACTACTTACACCAAGAAATTTGTTAGAAAATGAAATTTCATACGATTTATTTTTTTACATGTTAAATCTTATCACGTCAAAACTTAAATGTATTTGATGTCGGCCAAGAATATTATCCTTGTACGAAGTAAAGATGATCAGTCAATGATATTGAATGGTACACTTTCGAAGAACTTTATTCTTGATATGCATCGATCAAATTTGCAGTGGAAACAAACCACACGTTGAAAACTCGTTCCAGATTCCAGGTCCAGTTCCAGCATTACGCCCTCGAGCCCTCGAGGATATGGAACAAACTAAGGTTATGCATGTGCATGTGTTTCCATCTTTCTACAAGTATGTTCTTTTTACTTATGACAAAAATAGAATTGAAAATACTGTACGGTAGTTGAGCAAAAAAATATTTGAAATTAATTATAGTAAGTTCGCTATCAATTAACGATCAAAGGCGTTCGATATTTTGAAGGACATCAAAATGTGATCCCAACCTACACTAGAGCGTTGAGATTTAAGATGTGGATGTTAGGTTGCGCAACAAGCAACGCAGTCCTTGTTAACAGATCACAACAGACTACAACAAAGATTATTCTTTCGCTTTCAAAAACTTCTCATCTATATCATAATGATACGAATGAGGAATGTTTTGTTGTTACTGCTAGGAGCTGCTGCTGAATTGGTACATGCATCATCATCTTCTTCTTCCTCTCTTTGGCCAATCGTCACCAAATCATCAAGAAGATTGCAGGCTCCTATTATTGCCGAATGCAATGCACAACTTATTTTAAATGCAGAGGATGGTACCACCGTTACGACAGATGTTGTTTTGAACTTTATCAATGGATTTTTTGGTGCAGAGTACGAATCATTCGATGTTTTGCATATTCGAATACAGGTATGATTCTATATTAATAAAGTGTTTGTTGGTTTGTGTCTTGCCTCATCCCATTTTGGGAATGGTGAGCTAAACGTGCATCTGTTTTGTGTCTGCGTCTATTCTGATGTAAACTTGCATTGAATAAGAGCTATTTCTTACATTTTGAGAGCAGTTAGCATTCTTTTTTCAATCTGGGATGGATAGAACAATCGAAGTGAACGAGGGTGATGAGAATGGGGTTTCACTTATTTCCATATTCTGTAATGATTTAGCAGAATTATTTATGGAAGGTGGTCTCTTAGGTTAGTGCTGATATGATGTCCTTCGTGAATGAGTTATGACTGCACAAACTGCTAATTGTTCAAATTACTGGTATATACTGATACTAATTGATAAACATGTAAATAAAGCTCCGTCGGCTTCACCCACGAAGCCTTCACTCCCTACCTCTATATCTACACCTACCAAGAATCCTACGCCTGCGCCGACAGCTTCGCCTACCAAGAATCCTACGCCTGCGCCGACAGCTTCGCCTACCAAGAATCCTACGCCTGCGCCGACAGCTTCACCTACAAAGCATCCTACGCCTGCGCCGACAGCTTCATCCACCATGATATCAACCTCCTTACCTCCAACAGATTCTTGTGCGGATGAGCCAAATTGGGTGGATTCATTTGGTGATGGATGCGACTTTTATGAAACAAATGATGCTTGCGATTTTTTAGGCGATTGTTGTGAAAATGATGGGTACACTGCAAACACAGCATGTTGTTATTGTCAAGGGTTGAGTCCATCCGTTACTCCGATAGCTTCACCTACCAAGCGACCTACACCTACCCCGATAGCTTCACCTACCAAGCAACCTACAGCTACCCCGACAGCTTCACCTACCACCACTTGTGACGAAGATGATAATTGGACAGATAGGTTTGGAGATGGATGTGATTGGTATCGCATAAACGATCCAGAGTGTCTTTTTACCGGCTGCTGCGGTAATGTAAATACGGGGTTGACACCGGGAGACGTATGTTGTCATTGTCAAGATATTGATCTAGCTCCTACACCGTTGCTCTTTAAGACCGGAATGCCCACGATCAATCCAACTCTATCTTTAACGCCTACTTATTTGCCATCAATAAAACCGTCACTTAACCCGACGACCTCGATCTATCCAACTCTAACTTTTACACCTACTTTCTTTCCATCAACGAAACAGTCGCTTGATCCTACAAATGTCATAAATAGCAACAGTAATGACAAGAACAAGAGCTCTAGTGATGATATTGAGGACATACTGGCCGACTATCATATTGGGGCCGTTGTAATCGGGGTTGGAGTAATTGTTATGGTGTATATGATCGCAATGGGAAAATTAGGTGGATTGAAGGAAGATAAGGACAATGGCGAAGGTGGTACTTCGCAATCTTTCGATAAAGTCGAGGTGGACGAAGGGTACACAATACGAGATTTAGATGAGCACACAATGAAATTCGATCCCGCACAAAATGCTAATAAGATAATGACGAGTCTATCCGCAATGACAACTGAATCAGCATTGGTTCGTGACAGCACTCCTCCTGGTCTCAGTGATAACCAGGATAATCCTAAGCTACCTTCACCACAAGCGTCAGCTACCAACTTTTCCGTAAAGTTTGACGAATTTGACGATTCCCAAACCAGCATCATTGATAATTTGGGACTCCAAACAAAAAATGACTTGGTTCGCGCGGTAGATTTGGGGCAGTGGACTGAATTATCCGCATTAGCAGACTCTTTGGGATTGGATGATACACCAGGTGGATTTAGCGAGGAGGAGGAACGTTATGAAATGAGTCAGGACGCGTTCACTCGTTATAAAAGTGCTGGCCAAATGGTCAATGAACCAGCGAGCACGAGCGAATTGGACAAAAAAGATGAGGAACAGAAACTGCAAGCAGAAGGTTTTGATAATGATGATTTGATGAATTTTAAGGCTACCAATCCAAAGCATGATTTTCAAATCTTGGAGGAGTATGAGGGTAACGAAGAAGACGATGATGATGAGATGTTAAATATGATGCCGCCTATTGTATCGGATCAGCTTACAAACCAAAAAGATGAAGAACAGTTGCACATGAAAGCTATGAGCACCCTTACAAATAGCGGTTCATTGGATGAGAATTTGTACACAACAAAAAGCACTGAAATACCATCGTATGATATCGTTTTGTCAAGTCATTCAGGAGACGGTGAATCTAACGCCGAAGAAATTCAAAATTCTTCTACTTATCAGGGTATAAAAGAGGAAGTCGAGGAGACGAAGATATCCTACGACAATGAAAAGAAAAAACCTATTTATAAGGTTGATTCGTACGACAATGAGAGTATTGATGGGATAGTTAGCGAGGTAGATGAGGAAACAATAAAGCGTCGAGCAGAACTTTATACGCTTTTGAACTCAGCACATCCGAATAATTCCCGAGAAGAGAACGAAAAGTTGATGAATAATACGATCAATCAAGGCCCTGAAGCAGAGGTAGATCTTTTGGACTCATTAACAGTCATGGTCAAGATGATGGAACGGGAATCCGGAACTGCTTCGAAGTCGCCAACGAATGAGATAAGTGGTGGGTACAGCATTCGTAGCACGCGAAGTGACATGACAGGATTTGAAACGTTTGATTAATTATTGAAATATCCTTCTGAAGTAAAGTAGCTAAACGATTAACAGCTTTTCCATATTCTATATATATATATATATATATATATATATGACACCGAGGAGAATAGAGGTTAAGTATGAATTTGTGAATGAAAGCAGGTAGTTCTCATTTATTTCATGACTTATGAAGACCGTTTCGGGGGATGAAACGTGTGATGAACGATAAAGAAAATAAGAGAAGTTTATGACCCAAAAACGAATAAAGAATTCATGCTGAATAACTGAATATACCATCTCTCGTATCCTAATTATCCTCAGTAAAAAGTCGGTAATCGAAAAGCGTCATTCCGTCACATTGTTGCGTTTAATTGTGATTTTTCAGGTTATTTTTAATTTCAACGACTGTACGTCATCGTAGTGATGTTGCAATAGAAACAGAGAGGTGTTGATCATCATCACCTAATGACTCCGGGCAACCTAACTTGACATCAAAAATACTAAACGCCTCATATGTCTTATCATGCTACACGACTTACCTTTATGTCTGTGTGTCGTATTATAAGAGGGATATTTTTCGACTGTCTTTATAGGCTAGACTTTATGTACATGCCATGTGGAATAAATGTACATTTATATACCTTCTTAATGTGTGAAATGCTTTCAGTATTAAATAATGAAATATTGTTCTAAAACAGTCATCGATTTAACAAATTCCTCAAAGCGTTGAGGTCACAAATGGTACAAATTACATATATAAGTACGAACAAAACAGAATCAAGCAAAAAATAGTGGAGAGATCAAGCACCTTATATCATCAAAAGTGTAGTATTAATTCTGTCATTCATACAGTAATACCGATACGAATAATTTAAGTTCTTTTTGTCAGAATGCGACTGTTCGAGTTACTGATAATATCAATTTGTCAATGGATTCATGCATCGAACATTCCATTCCAATCGTCGTCACATCGATATTTGCAAGATCCCGACGTCGTTGAGTGCAATGACCAACTGGTTGCAAATGCGGAAGGAGGCTCGACCGTCACAGTAGATACTGTTTTAGACTTTATTAATGAGTTTTTGGATTCGGAATACGAGACGTTTGATTTTCTAAACATTCGAATACAGGTAGGTCCTGTAGTTTGATAATTTTATGCATATGCATATGCACAAAGTGAACTTATGATATTGCCATGCGAATAAAGTTGGTGTATTTTTATCAATCGGGTGTGGATCGGGTAATAGAAGTTGGTGAGCTGGATGAAAATGGAAATTCGCTCATATTAATCTTCTGTAATGGTTTGTTCGATCTGTTCTCGAACAGCGAAATAGGTACGTGTTATTCATAAATGGAACTACCTGAATGTTACTATTGAGTAATCGAATCGATGAAAAATCTATGAATGTAGCTCCATCAATATCTCCACAGGAGGGCAGTACAAGTACATTAGATCCGACGGCACAACCTGTACTGGAAAGTACACCTACAACGGTTCCACTCTCTATTCCGACTTCCTCTCCAAATATTTTGTCGACAAAGCCAACGACCAAGCCTATAATAGAAACTACAGACACACAAGTTCCTAGTTTATCGTTCTCCAATGTTCCAAGCGCTAGACCTACAATGTCGTTGACACTTATGCCAACTCTTTTTCATAGCGAATCTCCCACTTTAGCTCCATCCATAGCATTCAGCAATTCGCCAAGCACTACTCCCACAAATGCCCCAATTGTGCCAACCAGTAACCCAACTAACTCGCCATCTGCTACATTATGTGAGGATATACCCGGCTGGACAGATTTATATGGCGATGGATGTGATTGGTATGAAGAGAGATCGGCTTGCGGAATTGCTGGAGATTGTTGTGAATCTGATGGATATACAGCAAACACAGCATGTTGCATTTGCAAACAATCTACTATTGCACCTTCTCCAACTCCAATTTTGACTGATCCACCATTGGTAAGAATATAGAAATTATTTTTTTAAGCCGCATTATTCAAGAAACTTATGATCTCGTCGAATATTCATTACTATATTTCCTCAGACGTTTCAACCTACTACTCAAGTAACGCAATATCCGAGTGTGTGCGTTGATGACGATGAATGGATAGACATATTCGGTGACGGATGTGCTTGGTACCGTGATAATGATCCAGAGTGTAATTTCGCTAACCCATGTTGTCATTGTCTAAATGAAGGAGTTTCTATGCCAATGTTACAGAAGACGGGTATGCCCATCATTTTTATATCACGATCACCAACGACCGACGAAAGATTCAGTTCTAGGCCCACGAAGTTCCCTAAAAACGATATCCTTCCCACAGCAATCGATTTGATTGAGAGGGGTGATAATTCTGAAGACAGAAATATTGAATATTACTATATTGGTGCTGCAATTGCAGGTACATTGTTATCCGGTATATCATATGTCCTCCTAAAAAACAAGCGAAACAATCAAAAGCAAGCGATTCTGGAAAGGTCTCAGTCAAGTACGGGCAGCGATGTTTTTGAAGAAGAGGATGGCATCGAATATGGTATGGTACATGAAAAAACCATCACGAATCAACCCGATTTTTCTTATAAAGAAAATGTATCATTCGCTGAAAATCGCACTCTTCTTTCAAGTGATGATATACATACACAACCAACAGAATTACATGATAAAATACAAGAGAAAAGTGCTATTGCTCAACCCGACTTTATGAAAGAGAGTGTATCATTTGCTGAAGATCATCATTATTTTTCAAAAACTGATATACAAACCCAATCGACAAAATCATTAGCCCTACGACGGAGTGAAAATGCCCACAAGCTATATCAGACAGTTTCTTCCACTTCAATTGAGAAAAGATCTTTCGACGAACAGCGGGAAAAATCACTGAGAGAATTGATTAATTTAGTTCCTGAGGGAGATTGGAGTCGGGTAACGGCGTTGGTGGACAATTTAGGATTATCAAGTTTCAGCAATGAAGAGTACGATGATTCATCTGCATCTTTTACTGCATCTCTACATATATCGGAAAGTAACGCGGGAGTCAATGAAAACAGAGAAGATGACGAGCAACATTTAAGATACAATACAGAGGTGCTGACACATAAATCTGACAATTCAACTTTTCATCCAGCTGAAGAAGCAGGAAGCAAAGGCGAAGAGAAAGATGAATATGATGCTTTCGATGACACTGATTTTGTCGCCAATTTGACCAACATAAAGAACGAAAACAAATCAATAGACCGGCACGATGATAATGATGACGATAACATTGATGAAGAAGATTTGATTAATTTGATGTCGCCTATTATTAAACCTCCATCTCCATCTTTGAGTATCGACAATTACGATTACAATCACAATACCATGAGCACTTTAACGAACACTTTTTCAATTGACCAGAACAATGAAGTAAATGCCGGCAGCGATATAGCTTCATTCGATGTTGATCCAATCGCAGGAAGGGAGAGATCGATTTTGTCTAATGGCGATGAATACCAAGAAAAGCAAGTCAACTTAAATGAAGTTGATTCATACGACAATGAAAGCTACGAGGACCTGGTCAGTGAAGGAGATGAAGAAACTGCATTGCGACGAGCTGAGATATATATGCTAATGTCTAGAGCTCACCCCGATAATAATCCACAAGAAAATGATAAGCTGATGAAAAATGCGATCGATCAAGGTTCAGGAGCTGAGATAGATCTATTAGAGTCACTGAAAGTGATGGTAAGGATGAAAGGACGAGACTCTGGGGGAGAAGTAAGATGATGTAAACTTCGAGTAGTGACATAGCAGTGAGAAACTTCGAAACAGATTTTAAAACGTTTGATTCAAGTAAACTCACTTGCACTTACTACAGCAACATTAATTATATGTACTTATTTTTAAACATCATAACTGTTTTGTTAAATTTAAAAATGAAACGTCTTTTAAGTGTAGAAGTAAACTTTGTCTTTACAATTAAATTTTATACGGTCAACCACCCATACTGCGAACTCTAGACTGACCAGCCATCACCTCTATCTCTTGCCTCAAAGTCTCCATTTCGATCGGAAGACGCAATATTTTCAATCTTCCAGCAACCCTGACAAGGAGGTCTTCTATTTTTTCTCATTTCCCACTGCCATCGACGTAGCCTTCCATCCAATGATACAGTTTTGATTACTTGTGTGGCAATCCAACCATCTTTTCCTCCAACTCTATTAATTTCCGTCTCTATATCCCACGACTTACCATCCATCGCAGCTCCATAAAATGATGTCGGAAACTGGTCTGCTGTTTCATGACAGGACTCGATAAACTCTAGAAGAACAAACATGTTAAGAAGGTGGCAAAGTTACCACGTACAAGGTTCTTCAAATAAAACGTATTGATGAACTTACCAGTTACATTGTTATTGAATATAAACTTAACCGTATCAGTTGCAAACTCCCACATCGACACAAGTCCGGCATCCTTATGAGGATTATCATTGTATTTCAGTGCATTCATAAGCAAAGGTACCATCTCCTCCGGACGTAAGGAAGAACGGGGTACACCAGCCCCTTCATGTTCCGGATCATAATTCTTCGTTTGTTGTTCCATTTTCATTTTCCTATTCATCAACGCTTGAAATAAACGTTCGTCACTTCCATCACTCGTGTCATCATCGGATACCAATAATGCACTCAGTCGAAACGCATAACTATTTCGAACATTACTCGGAAATGGAATTGTTTTTACAAGCCTATGAGACGGTTTCTCATGGTCCTGCAAAGAAATAATCATTCTTCTGTTCCAAATCCGAAACCGTGAAAAAGCAAAAGCATCCACATTCACATTATTATTATTATTACATGTCAGAGTACATGCAATAATAATAAAAATACAATTCATTAAAACATAATTATGATAAAGTTGTAGAGTCATCATTATTATCGTTGTCCCGCCAATTCATTTCACTTGTAATGCGTAAATTGAAACGACGTTGGATGATGTTGGATGAGATTATTTATTGGATGACATCGGACATCTACTCTTGCAACATTTATAGATTACATGTACTCCTCCACTCTCTCTTCATTTTTTTAAATCTGTATGCTTTTATTTTGTTAACTTCTACTATTATTTTGTGTAAAGACCTGACATGTTACCAGAGATTCTTGTGGATCAAGGATCGGTTCGAATTTCGTATAGTGTATTGTTCTACAGCAAAGATTATTGACATGTGAGGACTCTCTTCTTCCAAAAGCAATTACAAGGAAATTTACTTCCGGACGTTTAGAGATATCATTCTTGGATACAAACACACATTTATGATTTTGAACATTATTAAGGAGCACACCGCTTTAGTGGCGTGTTGGAGAACATAATAGTTCGAAAGTTATCTGGTGGAGCGATGATAGATCATTCACGATAAACTACAGAAAAAACAAAATAAATGGGCAGGGATAGTAAGTGGTTATAGGATGAAATAGACATAATGAAGACTTCACCGTCTTATTTTATTGGAACAATCCAGAGAATATACGAAAGTTCTACTCGTCCATCTATATAACAAGTATTCTCCAAGTCAAGGAGAGCTCTCCTCTATTGATTTCTAGCACAAGATCTAAACAATAGTAATTAATATAGTAAATAACGTTATGATTATAGCTATTTGTATTGCCAAAAATACCAGTCTATTCAAATAAGAAGGAAGGCCCCTTCACAACCTTCTCGAGGTAGATACTTGATCAATCTCTTTTGTTCTAATAAAGGTTAAAAAGTAGAGTATAGTTACAATTATGAAAATGTAAATTATGCGAAATCGCTCTGTACATTATTCACAAAGCGATGAACTCGCGCAATTTTCATCCGTGTAAAAGACATGCAATCCGCAACAACATCATATAAACACATCTGCAAATTAGAATAGGGATGCATTCACGGATGTTTAGCAAACCTGTTCTTCTTCTTCTTCTTCCTCTTCTTCGCTAATTACAGTTGCGACGCTTCTTTCACCTCCGCCAAATCAAAATGTGAATCATGAGAATGCATCGCCCAAAATGATTTTTGCTACTACGGGTATAAGACATGCTTATAATTTTGGAAGAAAATGATAATGATCGAATAATGCTAAAGCAGTAGCGGTAATTCTATGTCAGTTGTAATTTTGGAAAAGACAATGATTGATAAATTTAGTTGGAAAGAATTATGTGCAAGGCAAAAATTTAAGAATGCTATGAAGGTCTCAAAGCGAAGCAAAACTGTATATGAATCAGATTTTATATTTGACTACCACTGATATTCTGACGTAAATATCTCTCTTATTTCTGAATGGTGCTACTCTGCGTAAACGTGAACTAATGAATAAATAGCAATATCAAAAATAGTCGATCCTGTTATTTCATACGTACCAGTAAAAGTATCAT